>Ga0209023_10002647_pt1 | contig 22105 bp, 22 predicted proteins | sample LakOneMetagenome_FD_187468 | JGI IMG/M metagenome (GOLD analysis project Ga0209023, IMG submission 187468) | Freshwater and sediment microbial communities from Lake Erie, Canada (SPAdes) (version 2) | ecosystem: Environmental > Aquatic > Freshwater > Lentic | place: Lake Erie, Canada...
TGGCTCCCCGACCTGGACTCGAACCAGGGACCTGCGGATTAACAGTCCGTCGCTCTACCAACTGAGCTATCAGGGAAAAGAGGCCGCATTATATGCGTCCGCCGCTACCCTGTCCAGTCTGGCGCGTCAGGCCGGTGCGCGATCAGAAGTAGTAGTTGCCGTACACGCCGACATGGTTGGCGTCGAGCTTGGTGCCGCTGATCTTTTCCGTGACTTTTTCGCTGACGTAGCGCAGCTTGAAGCCCCAGTGATTGCCAACCAGGTATTCGCCCTCGATGATGGCGCCGACATTGCCCTTGAAGCTGTAGTTGCCGACGTAGGCTGCGCCCGAGCTGGTGAACTTGGCGCCGGTGACGTAACGCACGCCGCCGCCCACGCGCCACTGAGGTGCGACCTGGTAGTAAGCCAGCAGCTCAACCGGGTAGCGCTGGAAGCGCATGCTGCCGTTTTCGGCCGAGGCGTTGTCGCCGTGGTAGCCGATCGAGCCCTGGAACGAAAACTCCGGGGTGACCTGGTAGTCGATACCGGCATTGAAAGCGACCAGGTCGCCCGTGGTGATCGACACGTTGGTGCCATCGGTGTATTGCACGTCGGCGAGCTTGTCGCCACCGTGGGTCAGGCCCATGCCGACGAAGAAACGCATCGGATTGGCAGGTTCCTGGCTTTGCGCCTGGGCCGAGTTCAGGGAGGCGAGCGCCACGGCGATTACGAGTGCAATTTTTTTCATGAAAATGATAGAAGGAAGTTGGGCTGGCAATCAGGTGCAAGGCTTGCAAAACGATTCCAGCGCAAAATGATATACAAAATGCTAGAAACCTACAAGCAATTACAATTGCATTTGTTTCAATACAACAGGCGAAAAAAAACCACGTCGTTCAACGTGGTTTTTTAGAATTCTGGCTCCCCGACCTGGACTCGAACCAGGGACCTGCGGATTAACAGTCCGTCGCTCTACCAACTGAGCTATCAGGGAAAAGAGGCAACATTATGTACTTCTCATATTACGCTGTCAAGCCGCGCAATCTGGTGCCGTACTTCCCGATGCCGTTCGTACTGCACGTTACCGCGCAATCCGAAGAAGCAAGAGTTTAGAGGACTTTCGCGATTGCGTCAATGACGAGATCGATATTTTTCGAGTTGAGCGCGGCCACGCAGATGCGTCCCGTGTCGACTGCGTAGATCGAATGCTCGGTGCGCAGGCGCTCCACTTGCGCCTTGGTCAGGCCGGAGTACGAGAACATGCCGACCTGCTCGCGCACGAATTCAAAGTCGTGTGCGGGCGCCTTGGCCTTGAGCTTTTCGACGAAGGCATTGCGCATTTCCTTGATCCGCACGCGCATGCCGGCCAGCTCGTCTTCCCACAGCTGGCGCAGTTCCGGCGTGGTCAGCGCGGTGGCGACGACCTTGCCGCCATGGACAGGCGGGTTCGAATAATTGGTGCGCACCACGCGCTTGAGCTGCGAGAGCAGGCGCGCCGCTTCTTCGGCGCTCTCGCCCACCACCGACAGGGCGCCCACGCGTTCGCCGTACAGCGAGAACGATTTGGAGAACGAGTTCGAGATCAGCAGCGGACCGCCGGCGGCGGCGAACTTGCCGACCACGGCGCCGTCTTCGGCGATGCCCGAGCCGAAGCCCTGGTAAGCCATGTCCAGGAAGGGAATCAGGCCGCCGGCGCGCACGGCGGCGATGACCTCGTCCCACTGGGCGGCGCTCAGGTCGGCACCGGTCGGGTTGTGGCAGCAGGCGTGCAGCAGCACGATCGCGCCCTTGGGCATGGCTTTCAGGTCGGCCAGCATGCCGGCGAAATCGACGCCGCGGGTCGCCGCATCGTAGTAGCGGTAGTTGTTGACGGTGAAACCGGCGCTCTCGAACAGGGCGCGGTGGTTTTCCCAGCTCGGATCGCTGATGTAGACGCTCGAACCCGGCGCGAAGCGCTGCAGGAAGTCGGCGCCGATCTTGAGGGCGCCGGTACCACCGATGGCCTGCACGGTGACGGCGCGCTTGGCTTGAATAATCGGGCTGCCGGCCCCAAATACCAGCTCTTGCACCGCCTGATCGTAGGCAGCCAGGCCTTCGATCGGCAGGTAGGTGCGGGGCGCCATCTGGGCCATCAGGATTTCCTCGGCCTTGCGCACGCATGCCAGCAGCGGCACTTTGCCGTTATCGTCATAATAGACACCCACGCCCAGGTTGATCTTGGCAGGGTTGGTGTCGGCGTTGAACGCCTCGGTGATACCCAGAATAGGGTCGCGCGGGGCCATGTCGATGGCGCTGAAAATGCTGGCGGAAGCTGGTGAGGTCATCTGGTAAACTTGGTTGTCGGCTGCAGTTGTATAGACAGCGACCCTGCAATGGATGGGGGCCGCAAGCGGGACACCATTCTAACAAAGGTCTGATCGTATGGCTGAATTATCCGTTGCAAGCGACCCGGCGCCGACCGTGGTGACGTTCCCCGATTCGCCCTTCAAACTGCACCAGCCCTTCCCTCCCGCCGGCGACCAGCCGACCGCGATCGCTGGCCTGGTCGAGGGCATCAACGACGGCCTGTCGTTCCAGACCCTGCTGGGCGTGACGGGATCGGGCAAGACTTACACCATGGCCAATGTGATCGCGCGCGCCGGCCGGCCGGCGATCGTGTTCGCCCCCAACAAGACGCTGGCGGCCCAGCTGTATTCGGAGTTTCGCGAATTCTTCCCGCAGAACGCGGTCGAGTATTTCGTCAGCTACTACGATTACTACCAGCCGGAGGCGTACGTGCCGCAGCGCGACCTGTTCATCGAAAAGGACTCGTCGATCAACGAGCATATCGAACAGATGCGCCTGTCGTGCACCAAGAGCCTGATGGAGCGGCGCGACGTGGTCATCGTGGCCACCGTGTCGGCCATCTACGGTATCGGTAACCCGAACGAATACCACCAGATGATCCTGACGCTGCGCGCCAAGGACAAGGTCGCCCAGCGCGACGTGATCGCCCGCCTGATCCAGATGCAGTACACCCGCAACGAGATCGACTTCGGCCGCGGCACCTTCCGCGTGCGCGGCGACACCATCGACATCTTCCCCGCCGAGCATGCGGAACTGGCGATCCGGGTCGAGATGTTCGACGACGAAATCGAGTCGCTGCAGCTGTTCGATCCGCTGACCGGGCGCGTGCGCCAGAAGATCCCGCGCTTTACCGTGTACCCGGGCTCGCACTACGTCACGCCGCGCTCGACGGTGCTGCGGGCGATCGAGACGATCAAGCTCGAACTGCGCGACCGGCTCGAGTTCTTCCGCAAGGAGAACAAGCTGATCGAAGAACAGCGCCTCGAACAGCGCACCCGCTTCGACCTCGAGATGATGGCCGAAATCGGCTTCACCAAGGGGATCGAGAACTATTCGCGCCACCTCTCGGGCGCCATGCCGGGCGAACCGCCGCCGACGCTGGTGGACTATCTGCCCAAGGATGCGCTGATGTTCCTCGACGAGTCGCACGTGCTGGTGGGCCAGCTCAACGCGATGTACAACGGCGACCGTTCGCGCAAGACCAATCTGGTCGACTACGGTTTCCGGCTGCCGTCCGCGCTGGACAACCGGCCGCTCAAGTTCGAGGAGTTCGAGGGCAAGCTGCGCCAGACGATCTTTGTCTCGGCTACCCCGGCGGACTACGAAAAGACCCATGCCGACAATGTCGTTGAACAGGTGGTGCGCCCGACCGGGCTGGTCGATCCGCAGGTGATCGTCAAGCCCGCGCTCACGCAGGTGGACGATTTGATGTCGGAGATCCAGGACCGGGTCGCCAAGGATGAGCGGGTGCTGGTGACCACGCTCACCAAGCGCATGGCCGAACAGCTGACCGACTACCTGGGCGACCATGGCATCAAGGTGCGCTACCTGCACAGCGATATCGAGACGGTGGAGCGGGTCGAGATCCTGCGCGATCTGCGTCTGGGTACCTTCGACGTCCTGGTTGGCATCAACCTGCTGCGCGAAGGCCTGGACCTGCCCGAGGTCTCGCTGGTGGCCATCCTGGACGCCGACAAGGAAGGCTTCCTGCGCTCCGAGCGCAGCCTGATCCAGACCATCGGCCGGGCCGCGCGTAACCTGAACGGCGTGGCCATCCTGTACGCCGACAAGATCACCGATTCCATGAAGATGGCGATCGGCGAGACCGAGCGGCGCCGCGCCAAGCAGGTCGCCTTCAATCTGGCCAACGGCATCACGCCGGTCGGCATCAAGAAGCAGATCAGGGAACTGATCGACGGCGTCTACAGCCCGCAGCAGGCGCGCGACAATCTTGACGCGGAAAAGGAAACCGCCAAGATCGAGTCGATGAGCGAAAAGCAGATCGGCAAGGAGATCAAGCGCCTCGAGAAGCTGATGATCGAGCACGCGAAAAATCTCGAATTCGAAAAGGCGGCGCAGATGCGCGACCAGCTGCATGTGCTCAAGACGCAGGCCTTCGGCGCGCCGGGCGCCGACAACGTGGTATCCATGCTGGGGAAGTGAGATGAGCGCGATCGATGCGGGCCGGGACCCGATTCCGTTCAACCGCTACGAGGGCAAGCCTTTCCTCAAGTACGTCGACTCGTTCATCCTGAAAGCCATCGGCGAACTCGATCCGGCGATGGATGCCAAGCTTGTGGCCGTCACACCCAAGCTGCAGGAAACGCTTCAGTGCCCCGGCACCTGGGAAGAGATCGTGATGGCGCAGCTGGACTTCGGCCCCGGCGTGCGCGACGAGATTCGCGCACTGTGGGAAACCAACCAGGCGTTGGCCGCGCAGGCCGGTGGCGTGCTCACGCCCATGCAGTTCGTGACCTTGTTTGTGGCCGATAACATCATGGGCGACGAATAGCGCGGCGACCTACTCGCGGGCGAACGCCTGACGCCAGACCGGCTCGCCCGGGAACACGGACCGCACCGATACCGAGAATTTTTTGCCATCGATGTCGACTGCGCCCTGCGCCCGCTGGGTCGCCAGAAAAGCCGCCAGTGCGTCCTTCTGCGTGCCGGGGATGAAGATCGAGTACATGTCGGCGCGCCTGATCGTGGTGGGCGCATGCAAGCCCGGCCACTGGCGCGGCCAGGCGATCGACGCTTGCGTCGCGTAAGAATAGTCCCACGCCATGGCCTCCACATACGCGGGCGTCCATGGCGTGGCGCCCGGTAGTTCCAGCGCGGCCAGGTAGACATACAGGCGTCGTACACTGAGCGGCAAGGCCACGGCGCTGCGTCCATCTTCGGGCGACCTCTTGAACACGTTCATGCCGTAGACCGTGGTTGCCAGACGGGTCTGGTCGAAGTTCAGGTAGAGCTTGGTTTCGGGCTGGTCGCTGATGTCGGCCAGTTCGAGCAGCTTGTCCACGTGCCGAAACGGGCCAAACCCGGCGAGGGTTGCTTTCAAGCGCTGCAGTTCTTGCGGCGTCAGCCGTTTCCACAGATAGCGCGTCGGGGCGTCGGGCACGTCCTTCCGGTAGATCACCTGGCCGTCTTCGTACAGGACGAACTTGGGCGGGTCCGCGCACAGCACCATGCGCCAGGGACTGGTCTCGATCAGGACGGCAAGCGGACGGGGGCCGTCGAACGGTTGAAAGGGAGCGGCGTCAGCGCCCGGCAGGGACAACAGCAGCGACAGCAGCAACAGCAGGAATGCAACGAGGCGGTTCATGGTTGTCCATCAAAATCGAGAATGGGCGATGCGTCGCAGCACGTTTCGGAGCGCCAGCGCAGGGGGTGGGTACGCCGCCGCGGCGCAAACCGCCCAATCGCGACGCTTTTGCACGATTCGACACGCTTTGCCACGATTGCCGCACGATTTCGCACGCGCGGCGCGCGAAAACGCGCGATTTGCGCGCGAAAACGCGCGATTTGCGCACGATATCGCACGCACCGTACACGATGATGCACGATTGACGAGCGGAACAACCAAAACCACGGGGGGAGCGCGCCGATTCGCGTCTTCGTGCGAAATCGTGCGCCATGCGCGTGAAATCGTGCGCAAATCGTGCGATTGCGCGCGTGACGCGTGCGTTTTCGTGGCCGTATCGCGCATTATCGTGCGCTATCGTGCAAAAGCGCGCGGTTTGGGCGATCGGCGACCAAAACGCGCCTCTCCCCAGGCTCCCGCCTTATTTCTACCGTCAAGACATTGTCAGGCGCAAGAAAATCGGCCTAAAATCGGGCCTGCGGCGATGCTCATGCCGGTCACCTCGCTGCGCTTTCTAGAGAAAATAGTGATGCCAGAGTCAAACATGGAAGGCAAAGCCCCACCCCCATTGGCAGGACAAGTTGCGGCCTTGCTCGGGTCGCTCGCCGTCATGGCGGGGTTGATGTACTACTCATGGACTTATCCCTTCCCCAATGGCCCGTTGAGCGTGGGAGAGTTCATCATGCTATGGTTTCGCGAACTGATCATTTTCATGTTCGCCGCGCTGGTGGCGTTCATTTGCCTTGTCGGCTGGTGCATTCGACTGATCCAGCATGTGCGCGCAGGCGACCGGAACGCCGCGGTCACCACATGCCCATCGGAACCGGTGCCATGAGCCGCAACAACGTCCTGCGCAAATGCGGGGTTCACTAGCGCTCATGCCCTGGCGCGCACGCCACGCGAACGCTGCCTACCTGAAGCGCGCCGCGATCGCTTGCGCGAACGGATACATGGAGAAGTAAGGCCGCGCCTCGTCGAGCGTGCGCAGCACGCTGGGGCGCGCCATCAGCCGCTCGAAGTAGGCGGACAAATGGACGCACTCATCCGGGATGGGACTGAGCGTGACGGCATAGAACAGCGACGGGACCGCCGCGCAATCGGCCATGCTGAAGTGGTCGCCCGCCACCCACTCGCGGCCCTGCATGCGCGCGTCGATCATCTGGTACGCCGCAGCGAGCGTGGCCAGTCGGCCGCTGTTGTCCTTGCTGCCGCTGAAATGCGCGGCGACGATTTCCTGCATCGGTCCCATCACATAATTGTCGAACACGCGGTCCCACAGGCGCACGTCGAGCGCGGCGTCGGGGTCCGCCGGCACCAGCCGCGCCGGACCGCCGTAATGGCGGTCGATGTACTCGATGATGACCGACGACTCGGGCACGTCGCGCGCACGCGCGTGGTCGCGCAGCACCGGAAACTTGGTCATCGGCCAGAGCGCGCGCAGCTGCGCCCTGTCCTCTTCCTTCCCCAGATCGATGAGCTTGCGCTCGGCGTCGACGTTCAGTTCGTGCAGCGCCACCATCACCTTGTGACAGTAGGACGCCAGCGGATGGTAATACAGCGTCATGGACATGATGGGCCTCGTAAAATGCGCAGCTGCGATGGTTGCACTTATGGCCACGCTTTGCAAGCGTCGCTCAGGCGAAACCTGGCCTGCGCGCGCCGCCAAAGTAACCCCGCAGGGCCACGCCCAGCGCCGCGACGGCGATCGCCAACACGATCAGCATCGACAATTTCTGGCCGCCATGGTCGACCACCGGGATCGCGGCCGACGGCATGGTGGCGGCATCGAGGCGCTTGTCGAAGGTGGCGCCGATCACCTGTTCCTTGTCGTTGATGGCATTGGTCAGGTGCAGCCCCTTGCCGCCGCGGTGCACGATCATCTTGTTGTCGCGCCAGACGAAGCTTTGGCGTTCGTCGCCGATGAGCAAGGTGCCGACCACGTGACCCGCATTGTTGATGCCGGTCGCAAAACTCGCGCCACGGCCGATGATCGCGCCCAGGTCGATCATGCGCTTGCCGTCATGCATGAAGGCATGCCAGCGGCGATCGTGCGTGAGCGAGGCGCCCACGATCACGCCATTGTCGTTGATGGCCGAGGCCGAGCTCGACAGGCCACCCAGCGTGCCCAGATCGACCATGCCGCGCACCGGGTCGTACAGGAATGCGTGGCGGTATTCGTCCGGCATGGAAGCGGTGCCCACCACCTGCCCCGTCCTGTTCATGGCACTGGCATAACTGATGGTGCCGCCGAGCGTACCCAGATCCTGCATCGGGCGCCCGGCCGGGGCCACGAAGGCGTGGAAGTAGCCGTTGGCGGTGTCGGAAAAACCGACCACGTCGCCGCGCTGGTTGATCGCCAGACCGTAGCTGCTGTCGCCGCCCAGGGTGCCCAGCTCGCGCATGCCGCTGGTGCGCTCGAACACGAACGCTTTCCAGTGCCGGTCTTCGCCCTGGGCCGACCCGACCACCTGGCCCAGGTCGTTGATGGCCTTGGCGTCGCTGTAGCCGCCGCCCAGCGAACGCAATTCGGTCACCTTGCCGTGCTCGTACAGGACCCCGCGCTGATTGCCCTCGCTGTCTTCGAGCACGGCGGCCACCTGCCCGCGCGCATTCATGTCGTAGGCGATGGTCGCCTCGCCGTTGGGCGCCTTGATGCCGAGCGACTTGGTAGCGGACTGGGCGTCGGCGGCGAGGGCCGCCAGCAATAGCAGGGAAAGGCGCAGTACAGAATGCATGGGTCACTTCCTTTTCAGGGTCAGAGGTGCGTGTTGGCGTAACAGCATCAACTGACTATAACCGACCTTTGCCTTCTAACTCCAGAATATTTTGCTAGGTAATAGCAATTTACGATGCCATGCAACAGAGAAGCAACAAGCTTGTGCGCGAGCATGCCCGGCAGTGACGGCGATCATCGATCGCCGTCACTGCCACGTAAGGCTTACTGCTGCGCCGGCGCGGTCGAGACCAGCGAGCGCTGGACCCAGCCGCCGGACACGTTTTCGCCATCGATCTGGACGAAGCCGTTCTTCTCTTCGCCGGTGGCAATCGCTTCTTCCTGGCGCGTCAGGGTGCCCATGACCTTGCTCTTGGCGCTCGCTTCGGTAAAGACCTTGACCGACGCCAGGCGCGCGTACACGCTGGCACCGGCTGCAACGGGCACGCCTTCGCGCGTCGATGCGCCGGCGTTGACCTTGCTGGCCGCGCTGCTGGTCTTGATCAGGCTGGACTGATTGCGAATGGTCTGAACAATCTTGTTGTAGTTGTCCAGCAGACTGGCGGCAACCATCTTGCCTTCCGGCGTGTTGGTGTAGCCGCCGCCGCTGGCGTAGCCGCCGCTGACGTAATTCCAGCCCGACATGCCGAAATCGGTCTTTTTGGCCGCGCCTTCCGCCGCCGCGACCTGGATGCCGGAGCGTACGTCGGCGATCAGCAGGCTGGTTTGCGCTTCCTTGAACTTGAGATTGCCGGCAATGCCGCCCACGATGCCGCCCAGACGCGAGCCGCCCCAGTTCGACAATGCGCCCGCAACGCCACCCGTGTTGGCGGTAAATTGCACGCCCGGGGTCATGACGAAGTCGGCCGACTGCAGCTGGCCCTTGCCGATGTTGGAATTGCCCATCGTTTCGCCATTGGCGGCCAGGGCGCGCTCTTCCTGCAGGTTGGCCATGGCCACGCCGCGTTCGACGACGGTAAAGCAATTGGAATTCTGGATCATGATGCGCAGCAGCGAGATCGGGGAACCGAGGCCGTAGCTTTGCAGTTCATGCTGGCTGGCGCCGCGGTTTTCGCTCACGGCGATGGTGCCGAGGGGGCGTTCGCACTTTTCGACCGTGCTCGACACGTCCGCAGCGAAGGAAGGTGCGCTGGCAGCGGCCAGTGCAGCGATAAGGGTCAGTCCCAGAGATTTCATAGTTGGCCGTATCAAGTTACTAAAGCTAATATTTTAGCAACAAATCTCCAGGCCAATCATATAATTTTTGTAAGCGATGACGGCAACGCTACACCGACTTGATGAATTCCCTCACGCCGGCCAGGAACATCTCCACCGCCATGGCCGACAGGATCAATCCCATCAGGCGTTCAAACGCCGTCATGACCTGGGGACCGAGCTTTTCCTGCAGCCGTTCGGCCGACAGAAACACGGCCAGCCACACCAGCGCGACCGAGGTCAGTGCGCCCACATGCACCACCACATCCATGGTGGTGTCGGACGAGAACAGCAGGACGGTGGCCAGCGCCGACGGGCCGGCAATGGCAGGGATGGCCAGCGGCACGATGAACGGCTCGCCGCCGCCATCTTCGCTGGCGCCGAACGGGCCACCCGGCTGCGGGAACACCATGCGCAGGGCAATCAGGAACAGGATCACCGAGCCGCCGATGCGCAGCGAGATTTCCGACAGCTGCATGGCGGACAGCAGATGGCTGCCAAAGAACATGAACAGCAGCAGCACGCAGAAGGCAATCAGGCATTCCCGCACCACCACCTTCCAGCGCCGCGCTTTGGGCACCTGGGCCAGCGCGCTGACGAACAGCGGCACGTTGCCGAACGGGTCGGTGACCAGGATGAGGAGGATGAACGTCTGGATGAAAGTCTGGGTCATGTTGAAGTCTTGGTCGGGCCGACATGTATTAGCAGCACAAAACGTCCATCTTAACGTAGCATTTTTGTCTTCAACGCCGCCACGCACTCGCTGGCCGCGCTGGCCAACTTACGCTTGAGCAAAGCCGCGTTGTCGATCATCAATTGGTCGAAGTTGGGCGCGCTGGCCTTGTCGTCGGGACTGTCCTTGCACACGCCGCTGGCCACCACCGCGCCCGACTCGGTATCGATCAGGCGCGCGTTGGCCTGGTAGTGCAATTCGTAATGGAACCAGTCCATGGCAAAGGTCGACAAGCCCCACTTGCTGGTCTCGACGTCGAGCATGAAACGTGCGCGGCCACGGGCGGCGCGGGCGATATCGCGGGCGCTGCTGTCGTCCGGCACCGCCAGGACGCCCTCGGCACGGCGGGCCCCCTTTTCCGTTTCCAATACGGCCAGCAATTCCTGCGCGATGGCCGAGGCCGGGTCGACAATGTGCCCATACTGCGCTGCCTTGGCGGCGGCATCGGCGTCCGAGGTGGCATGAAAGCCGGGCGACAGGCGCGTGGCAGCGACCACCGTGCCAGCGGCGTCGATCACGGCGTTGGTGATCGCCTGCGAGGTATTGAGCGAGCTGAAGCGCGGTGAGCTGCGCACCGTGTAGCCGATGGTCTGGTTGCGCAGGGCACTGCCGTGCGCCACGTCGAACTTGGTCGCCGGGGCCGAACCGCAACCGCTGGCCAGGATCGCCGTGGCGATCGGAATGGACATCTTTTTCATTGCGTGGAAAGTGAAAGGCGGGCAACGAAAAACGGCGGAGGATCCTGGGATCGTCCGCCGCTGCGTATTACTTCTCGAATTTTTTGAGCCACGCCGACAACTGGTGCGGACGCAAGCCGTCGTAGTCCTCGAACGGCTGGTGGATCCACGGGTTGTGCGGCAGTTCCTCGAGGAAGTAGTCAGGCATGATCGACGAGCAGCCCTTGACCCAGATCACGGCCGACTTGACTTCGGTCACGCCGGTGAAGTTGTCGGACAGGTGACGGGTGACCTTGTCGAGCGTAACGCCCGAATCGGCCAGATCGTCGACCAGCAAGATCTTGCCGGCCAGCGGTCCCTTGGTCATGGTCATGTACTTGGCAATGTCGAGGTCGCCGCGCACGGTGCCCGCTTCTTCACGGTACGAGCTGGTCGACAGGATCGCCAGCGGCACGTCGAAGATGCGCGAGAAGACGTCGCCGGGACGCACGCCGCCGCGGGCCAGGCACAGCACCTGGTCGAATTTCCAGCCCGATTCGTACACCTTGAGCGCCAGGCGCTCGATGAGGCGGTGGTATTCGTCCCAGGATACCCAGAGGTCTTTGTCGGTCGATGGTGGGGTGGTCATGCTCTCTCCTCTGGCTTATTCGAACGGGTGGCGCAGGACGATGGTCTCGACCCGGTCGGGACCGGTGGAAACCATGTCGACCGGCACGCCGACCAATTCTTCGATGCGCTTGATGTAGGCGCGGGCGGTGGCAGGCAGGTCGGCCAGGGACTTGGCGCCCACGGTCGATTCTTTCCAGCCCGGCATTTCTTCGTAGACAGGCACGCAGCGCGCCGCATCTTCGGCGCCGACCGGGAAGATGTCGACCGGCTGGCCATCGATGGTGTAGCCGGTGCACAGCTTGAGCGTCTCGATACCGTCAAGCACGTCGAGCTTGGTCAGGCACATGCCCGACACGCCATTGATCTGGACCGAGCGGCGCAGCAGCGCGGCGTCGAACCAGCCGCAACGGCGCGCACGGCCGGTGACGGTGCCGAATTCATGGCCGACCGACGACAGGTGATGGCCGACGCCGGCATCGGTTGGCAGTTCCGACGGGAACGGGCCGGAACCGACGCGGGTGGTGTAGGCCTTGGTGATGCCGAGGATGTAGTGCAGCATGTTCGGACCGACGCCGGCGCCCGCCGAGGCATTGCCGGCCACGCAGTTCGACGACGTCACGTACGGATAGGTGCCATGGTCGACGTCGAGGAGCGAACCTTGCGCGCCTTCGAACAGCAGATTGCCGCCCGCCTTGTAGGCGGCGTACAGCTGGGACGACACGTCGCCCACCATGGGCTTGAGACGCGGCACCAGGGCCATCGCGTCGTCGTAGGTCTTCTGGAAGTCGACCGGGTCGGCGTTCAGGTAGTTGGTCAGCACGAAGTTATGGTAAGCCAGGTTTTCGCGCAGCTTTTCGGCGAAGCGTTCCGGGTTGAGCAGGTCGGCGATACGGATCGCGCGGCGTGCCACCTTGTCTTCGTAAGCCGGACCGATCCCTTTGCAGGTGGTGCCGATCTTGTTCTCGCCGCGGGCTTTTTCGCGCGCCACATCGACAGCGACGTGGTAAGGCAGGATGACCGGGCAGGCTTCCGAGATCTTCAGGCGCGACACGACTTCGACGCCGATCGCCTGCAGCTTGTCGATCTCGCGCATCACGTCCGGCACCGACACCACCACACCGTTACCGATGTAGCAGGCCACGCCTTCGCGCATGATGCCCGACGGGATCAGCTGGAGTGCCGTCTTCTGGCCCTTGATGACGAGCGTGTGGCCCGCATTGTGGCCGCCCTGGAAGCGGACCACGCCCTGGGCGTTGTCGGTCAGCCAGTCGACGATTTTACCTTTGCCTTCATCGCCCCATTGGGTACCGATGACAACGACGTTCTTTGCCACGTTTTTCTTTGACATCACACTTAGCCTAAGTTTTTGAGAATCCAGTTACTGTCTTCGAGGACGAGTACGCGATCGCACTCGAACTCGTCCTGCTCATTGTCGTGACCCGGCATGGACTGGATCACCACCTCCCCTGCCTTGCGCAGCTGAGCTATTTGTTCGCGCAGTTCGGGCGCATTGCCCCACGGTGCGCGGATCGAATGCTTGCGCTCGGCAGTCGGCAACAGCCGCGCCAGTTCGCGCAAGTCGAGCGAGAAGCCGGTTGCCGGACGGGCCCGGCCGAATGCTTCGCCCACATGGTCGTAGCGGCCGCCGCGCGCCACCGCGTTCGGCAAGCCCGGCACGAACGCGGTGAACATGGCGCCGCTTTCGTAGGCGTAGCCGCGCAGGTCGGCCAGATCGATCGCCACGTCGGCGCGGCCGAGCGCCGAGCCGGCCAGCGCGGCCAGTTCGGCCAGCGCGCGGGCGATGCCGGGCAGATCGGGCAGGCTGGCGCGGGCGCGGGCCAGCACATCGATGTCGCCGTACAGGTTCGGCAGCGCCAGCAAGGCGGCGCGGGTGGCCGGCGCGTAGGCGGCGCTGATTGCGTCCAGCCCTGGCGTATCTTTGGCGCGCAGTAAATTGTAGAGCGCGGCTTCATCCTTGCGGGCCAGCGCGTCGGCGTCAAGCAGCGCGCGCACCACGCCCACGTGCGACAGGTCCAGGCGCACGTCGGTAAAGCCGGCCAGGGCCAGCGAGGCTAAGGCCAGTTCCTGGATTTCGGCATCCGCTTCCAGGCCGGCATGGCCATACATCTCGGCGCCGATCTGGAGCGGTTCGCGGGTCGCGTGCAAGCCGCTGGGTCGGGTATGGAGCACGCTGCCCGCATAGCACAGGCGGGTGACGGAATCGCGGTTGAGCAGGTGGGCGTCGATGCGCGCGACCTGGGTGGTCATGTCGGCGCGCAGGCCGAGCATGCGGCCGGAAATCTGGTCGACCAGCTTGAAGGTACGCAGGTCGGTATCCTTGCCGGCGCCAGTCAGCAGCGAATCGACATACTCGAGCAGGGGCGGCATCACCAGCTCGTATCCGTACAGACGGAAATTGTCGAGCATCAGGCGACGCAGTTCCTCGATCTTGCGCGCTTCGGAGGGCAAGACGTCGGCAATATGTTCAGGCAGGAGCCAATTCGGCATGGGCAAAAGACGTAGTTAAAAAACAAACAACAGGACGCGCACGGCAGGGCAAAATGGTGCGCCGAACCATCAATTTTACCCGAATTTGATAGGGATGACCCAAGAAAATTGTCGAGACGGGAAATCGGCGCACCGATTTCGGCGTCATCGAATGCACGTCGCCCTCGCTAAGGCGGGGGCCCATCGCGCGTCACCGCATTCGGCAACGTGCTGTGGGCCCCGCCTGCGCGAGGGCGACGGGACAGGACGCTTACTTTTTGGCTGCGGCGGGCGCGGCGGCGCCGTTCGGATTGCGGAAATACTTGAAGAATTCCGAATTCGAATCGAGCACCATCACGTCGCCATGGCTGCGGAACGTGGCGCGGTAGGCTTCCAGCGAACGGTAGAACTTGTAAAACTCGGGATTCTTGCCAAACGCTTCGGCATAAATGCGCGACGCTTCGGCATCGCCCTGCCCCTTGATCTGCTCGGCCTCGCGGAAGGCGCGCGAGAGGATCTCGGTGCGTTCGCGGTCGGCCTGGGCACGCAAGCCGTTCGATTCGGCCGAACCGGTCGAGCGCAGCTCGTTGGCCGCCTTGGTACGCTCGGCCTTCATGCGCTCGTACACGGAGGCATTGATGTCTTCGGCGTACTCGACCCGCTTGAGGCGCACGTCGACAATCGCAATGCCCACCAGCTTGGCGTCATTGACGACCTTGGTCTGGATCGCGCTCATGACCTTTTCACGCTCGCCGGAGACCACGTCGTGCACGGTGCGCTTGGTGATTTCCTCGTTCATGGCCGCCTTGGCGATCTGGGCGATCCGGTTCATGGCGCGCATTTCATCGCCATTGAAGCTGATGTAATACAGCTTGGGGTCTTCGATGCGCCACTTGATGAAGGAATCGACCAGGATGTTCTGCTTTTCGGCCGTGATGAAGCGGTCGGCGTCGGGCGTGTCGAGCGTGAGCGTGCGCTTGTCCAGATAGACCACGTTCTGGAAGGGGCGCGGCATCTTGAAGTACAGGCCAGGCTCGGCCAGCACGCCGCCCACCTTGCCGAAGGAGAACAGGATGGCGTAGTGCTTCTGGTCGACCACGAACACGGTCGACGAGAGCAGCATCAAAGCAACGACGGCGCCGATGAGGGTGGTAATAATACGGTTCATTAACGGCTCTCCCGGTCACGCGACGATTCGCGGCTGCGGTTGTCGCGCTGGCGTGCCTGTTCCATCTGGGCCGGCAGCTCGGGCGGGGTGGGGGCAACCTGGACCGGGCCCGACTTGCTGCCGATGGCGGCGTCGTTGGCGGCGGTCTGGGCAATCAGCTTGTCGAGCGGCAGGTACAGCAGGTTGCTGCCGGCCTTGGCGTCGACCATCACCTTGCTTGCGCTGGTAAAGATCTGCTGCATGGTGTCGAGGTACATGCGGTCGCGCGTGACGCCCGGCGCCTTTTGATACTCGGCCAGCACCTGGTTGAAGCGGGCGGCGTTACCGGCGGCGTTTTCGGTCACCATGGTCTTGTAGGCTTCGGCTTCCTTGACCAGGCGGATGGCATTGCCGCGCGCGGTAGGCAGCACGTCATTGGCGTAGGCTTCGCCCTCGTTCTTGGCGCGCGCCTTGTCCTGGCCCGCCTTGTTCACGTCCTCGAAGGCGCCCTGCACCTGCTCGGGCGGCTGCACGTTTTGCATGTTGACGTTGGTCACCAGCACGCCCATCTTGTACAGATCGAGCAATTTCTGCATCACGATCTGGGTGTCCTTGGCGATCTTTTCGCGCCCACCGTAGAGGACGAAGTCGGTCTTGTTGCGGCCGACCACTTCCCGGATCGAACTCTCGGCAATCTGGCGCACCGTCAATTCCTGCTCGCGGTTGTTGAACAACCAGGCGATCGGATCCTTGAGGGTGTACTGGACGGCAAATTGCACATCGATGATGTTGGCGTCGTCGGTGAGCATCATCGCTTCCTTCGGGATGCGCGAACGCGAGCTGCCCTTGAAGCCGATTTCCTCGTTGCGCACCTGGGACACGTTGACCGTTTCATGCGCCTGGAACGGCGCTGGCCAGCGCCAGTTCAGGCCGGCAGGCGCGGTATGGCTGACCTGGCCGAAGGTGGTGACCACGCCGGCATGGCCTTCCTGCACGATGAAGGTGCCGCTGGCCAGCCAGATCACGGCCACGATACCGGCGATCAAGCCCACTGTCGGGCCCATGCCCTTCGGTTCGCCACGCGGGCCGCCCTGGCCGCCGTTGTCGGGGCCATTGCTGAACAGACGGTTCAGGCGGGCATTGAAGTCGCGCCACATCTGGTCCAGGTCGGGAGGTCCTTCGCCCGGCCGTTTGCCGTCCTGGGCCTTGGGATCGCTTTGGTGCGCCAGCTTGATGCCGACGCGATTGAGTATTGAAGCAAGCATCTATCGTGGTCCGACGTTGGTGGAGGTTGGAAATTCGGCCGCCTCTGCCTCGTAGGCAAAGTCGGGATCGGCATCATCCTGCGCTGCATCGTACGCTGCCTCCTGGGCTTCGTACAGATGGGTCAGACCGGGCGCGGCGCGGGCCATTTCGACCACCGATTCGCGCAGCAGGTCGAGACCGGCGCCACTGTGGGCGCTGATAAAAACGCGGCTGATTTTATCATATTCATCACGTTCCACGGCCGGCTCGAGACCAGCGGCATCGATCTTGTTCCAGACGAGGATTTGCGGAATATGGTCGGCGCCGATTTCCTTGAGCACCAGATTGACCTGCTCGATCTGTTCCATGCGCACGGGGCTGGCGGCGTCGACCACATGCAGCAGCAGATCGGCGTGGATGGTTTCTTCGAGCGTGGCGCGGAAGGCGGCCACCAGCTGGTGGGGCAGCTCGCGCACGAAGCCGACGGTGTCCGAGAACACCACATTGCCCACGCTCTCGCCCAGGTAGACGCGGCGCGAGGTCGTGTCCAGGGTGGCGAACAGCTGGTTGGCGACGTACACCCCGGCCTTGGTCAGGGAATTGAACAGGGTCGACTTGCCGGCATTGGTATAGCCGACCAGCGACACCGAAAACGTGTGGTTCTTGCCGCGCGCGCGGCGCTGGGTTTCATGCTGCTTGCGCAGCTTGGCCAGGCGGGCGCGCAAGGCCTTGACGCGCTCGCCGATCAGGCGGCGGTCGGTCTCGAGCTGGGTTTCGCCGGGACCGCGCAGGCCGATACCGCCCTTTTGCCGTTCCAGGTGGGTCCAGCCGCGGATCAGGCGGGTGGCCAGGTGCTGCAGCTGGGCCAGCTCGACCTGGAGCTTGCCCTCGTGGCTCTGGGCGCGCTGGGCGAAAATGTCGAGAATCAGGCTGGTGCGGTCCAGCACCCGGATCTGCAGGCGCTTTTCCAGGTTGCGCTGCTGGGCTGGGGAGAGCGCGTGATTGAAGATGACGATGTCGAGCTTTTGATCGGCACAGGCGTGACCGATCTCGTCCGCCTTGCCGCTGCCAACGAAGTAGGCAGCGTCAGGACTGGACCGCTTGGCGGTGATGGTGGTGATCGGCTCGGCACCGGCGGAGCGGGCCAGCAGGGACAGCTCGTCCAGGCTGGCGTTGAAATCGCCCGCGCCGAAGTCGATGCCTACCAGGGCTGCGCGCATACGCCTCCCGCCACGACGGCAAGGCCCATGGGCTTACTCAGCTTCGGACTCAAGATTGAGGTTGACTGCACGCGCCGGGACGACGGTGGAGATGGCATGCTTGTAGACCATTTGCGTAACGGTGTTGCGCAGCAGGACGACGTATTGGTCGAAGGACTCGATGTGGCCCTGCAGCTTGATACCGTTGACCAGGTAGATCGAGACCGGAACATGCTCTTTGCGCAAGGCATTGAGGAATGGGTCTTGTAACAGTTGCCCTTTGTTGCTCATAACAGCTCCGTGATGTTGTTGTAGTTAAGAATTGGAGGCGACTCGCTTGTTTTTCAAGTGCCCGGAACAGCATTCTTAAAAGGCGAATGATGTCTTCCGGTCACTGTAACCTGTTTTTGAAAATCCTGTCGTTAGACGGAGCTTAAACGGCAGGGCAATCACGCCTTGCTGCCCCCTTTGGCAAACGGATTCTTACCCATACGCAATTCAATGCGCAGCGGCGTACCGACCAGGTTGAACGTGTCGCGGAAATGCTTTTCCAGGTAACGTTTGTATGGCTCGCCAATGGCGTCAAGCGCATTGCCGTGAATGACGATGATGGGCGGGTTCTGGCCACCCTGGTGAGCATAGCGCATTTTCGGGCGGATCGAGCCCTTGCGGCGCGGTTCCTGCTTCTCGACCGCCTCGATCAGGGCGCGCGTCAGGCGCGGCGTGGACAGGTCGGCCGTGGCGGCCGCATAGGCCGCGTCGACCGACTTCATCATCGGGCCGATACCGGTCGACTTGAGCGCCGAAATGAAGTGGGTCTTGGCGAACGACAAAAAATCGAGCTTGCGGTCGATATCGATCTTGATTTCGTCGCGTTCGTCCGATTGCAAGCCATCCCACTTGTTGACGGCCACCACCAGGGCGCGCCCCGATTCGAGAATGAAGCCGGCGATGTGCGCATCTTGCTCCGAGATATCTTGCTGCGCATCGAGCAGCAAGATGACCACGTGGGCGTCCGAAATCGATTGCAGCGTCTTGACCACCGAGAATTTCTCGATCGCTTCGAAGACCTTGCCGCGGCGCCGGATACCGGCCGTGTCGATCAGGGTGTAATGCTTGCCCTCGCGCTCGAACGGAATTTCGATCGAGTCGCGCGTGGTGCCGGGCATGTCGAAGGCGATCACGCGCTCTTCTCCCAGCAGGGTGTTGATCAGGGTCGACTTGCCGACGTTGGGACGGCCCACCAGGGCGATCTTGACGCCGCGGTCATGCTTTTCCAGTTCTTCCGGGTCGGCCGGGCGCGAGGCGAAGGCTTCGTTGAGGGCTTCTTCGACCAGGTCGGCGACGCCGTCGCCATGGGCGGCGGAAATCACGTACGGGTCGCCCATGCCGAGCTCGTAGAAATCGGCCACGACGGACGAGTACTTCATGCCCTCGCCCTTGTTGACCACGAGCATGACCTTGCGGCCCGACTTGCGCAGGAAATCAGTGATGGTCTTGTCGTGGGGCGTCAGGCCCTGGCGGCCATCGACGATGAAGACCACCACGTCCGCCTCGGCGACGGCCTGCTTGGTTTGCAGGGCCATCTGGAACATGATGCCTTCCTTGGCGACGGGCTCGAAACCGCCCGTATCGATGACCAGGAAGGGACGTTCACCGACGCGGCCTTCGCCATAATGGCGGTCGCGCGTGAGCCCGGGCAGGTCGGCCACGAGGGCGTCGCGCGAGCGGGTGAGACGATTAAAGAGTGTCGATTTCCCGACGTTGGGGCGACCAACTAATGCGATTACCGGCTTCATGGTGTTATTCGACCGCGATGGCGGTCACTGTCCCAGATTGTGTTTGAAAAATCAGATTCGTGCCAGCCACGATGGGGGCGGCGTTGATGGCGCTCCCGTCGGTGGCGGCGCGGGCCAAAAAGGCGCCATCTTCGCGCGACAGGAAGTGGACGATGCCCTGGTAGTCGCCGACGGCGACGGCGCGGCCATACGAGACCGGCGTCGATGGATGGCGGTAGCCGAGCTTTTCGTTCTTCCAGGCCGAGGCGCCGGCGTCGCGCGAGAAGGCTGCCACGGCGCCCTTGTCGTCGACCGCAAACACGAAGCGCTGGTCGACCGAAACGCCGACGTCGGACGAGAATTGCTTGGTCCAGCGCTGGGTGCCGGTGGCGACGTCGAAGCAGCCCACGCGGCCCTGGTAGGAGGCGGCGCAGATATCCTTGTCGAACAGGACGGGCGAGCCGCCGATGTCGGTCACGCGTTCAAGTTCGGTCGCGCCGCGCGACTCGCCCACCGCCACTTCCCAGCGCGGTGCGCCGGTGGCCAGGTTCAGGGCCAGCAGCTTGCCGCCCGGCTGGGCGATGATGACATCCTTGTCCACCACGGTCATGCCGGGCGCCAGGCGCAGCGCCAGCGGCGGCGAGACGCGCTGCACGGTCCATTTCTTTTCGCCCGTCTTGGCATCGAAGCCGACCACGCGGTTGTCGACCGAACGCACCACCACCACGCCCTGCCCCGCTACCGGCGAAGACAGGATTTCGCTGGAGGCCTGGCCCTTCCACAGCAGCTTGCCGTCCATGTCGTAGACCAGCACGGCGCCCTTGGCGCCGCCAACGACGATCAGGTTGCCGTCGGAACCGACACCGGCGGTCAGGCCGGTATCGGCCTTGATGCGCCACAGCACGTTGCCGGTGGCCGCTTCGACGCGCGCAATGGCGCCGTCGGCACCGGCCACGACCAGGGTATTGCCCACCAGCGCAGGCGCGAAGGTATAGCTGTCAGCCTTGCCGATATCGAGCTTCCAGGCGGTGCGCACGGCCATCGTGGCATTCAGTTCGACCAGGGCGGCCGGCTCGTTGACCTTGGTCTTGGACGAAAACGGGTTGAGCGAACTGAGGGTCGAGCAGCCGGCCAGCATGGCCAGGGCACCGGCTCCGAGGAGCTTCTGGGTAATACGCATAGTCGTTAACCTTGTTCTGTGACTGGGTGAAATTAGCGCAGACGGCCCGCCGGTCCCCGAAGGACGCCGGCGGGCCGCATCGCACGCTACAAATTAGACAGCAGCTTTCGGCGCAGCGACAGTTCCGCCAATCGACTCGAGCTTGAATTCCACCAGGCCGCGACCCGGGGTTTTCTCATCCATGGCCTTGAGCGCGGCCTCGTAGGCGGCGCGCGCTTCGACCAGCTTGTTCTGTGCAACCAGGATGTCGCCCTTGCGGTCGGCGGCAATGCCGGCAAATTCCTTGGCCGTCACCGTGGCCAGGACCTTGAGCGCTTCATCGTAAGCCTTTTCGTCGAGCAGCACGCCGGCCAGGCGCACCTTGGCGATGCTCTGGTATTCGACGTTGCCGTTGGCGATGGCCCAGTTCAGGTGGGTCTTGGCCGCCTTCAGGTCGTTGGCATCGAACGCCACCTTGGCGGCGGCCAGCGCGCTCATGGACGCGTAGGCGGTGTCCTTGTACTTGGATTCCACGTCGCTGACGATGCGCGCGATCTTGGCGCTGTCCTTGGCCGCGATGGCCGGTGCCAGCTGGTCGTACAGGGCCGACGCTTCGCCCGACTGGGTACGCAGGCGCGCATTGTAGAAGTTGTAGGCTGCAAACGTGCCGAGCACGGCGATCAGCACCCAGGTGATCAGGTTGCCGAATTTGCTCCAGAACGCCTTCAGGGAGGCGATTTGTTCTTGTTCTTCGAGATCGTATGCCATGGTCTTCTTGTCTAAGTTAAAGGGTCAGGAATTAGTGATGATAATGCACGTGGTCGTGATCGTGGTCATGGCCGACGATCTGGTCGACCACATAGTCGACGACGGCGTCGAACGGCACGCTCGCCTGCTGGGCTTCGCCCTCGGCGCCGCGCATGGCCTTGACGGCGGCGGTGCCGGCGGCGATTTCATCGTCGCCGATGATGACGGCAAAGGCGGCGCCGCTGCCATCGGCCTTTTTCATCTGGCTCTTGAAACTGCCCGCGCCACTCGTCGCCGCGCAATGTAGCACAACATCGAGGCCGGCATCGCGAATTCGCTCGGCCAGCACAAACGCCTGCATCTGGGCGGCCTCGCCCTGGTGCACCATGTAGACGTCGCAGCTGCCTGGCGCGGCCGGCTCGCCGGCCAGCTTCATCAGTTCGACCAGGCGCTCGATGCCCATCGCGAAACCGACTGCCGGGGTGGGCTTGCCGCCGAACGATTCGATCAGCGGATCGTAGCGCCCGCCCGCGCACACGGTGCCCTGGGCGCCCAGTTCGTCGGTGACCCACTCGAACACGGTGCGGTTGTAGTAGTCGAGGCCGCGCACCAGGCGCGGGTTGACCGTGTACGGAATATTGTTGTGGTCGAGAATGCGCTTGACGCCGTCGAAGTGGGCGATCGACCACAACAATATTCCGTACACG
>Ga0209023_10002648_pt1 | contig 22100 bp, 31 predicted proteins | sample LakOneMetagenome_FD_187468 | JGI IMG/M metagenome (GOLD analysis project Ga0209023, IMG submission 187468) | Freshwater and sediment microbial communities from Lake Erie, Canada (SPAdes) (version 2) | ecosystem: Environmental > Aquatic > Freshwater > Lentic | place: Lake Erie, Canada...
GATCTCGCTTCGAGCAATGCTGGCGAATCTCGAACGTGTCGCCTGCTTGTATCGGAGAAACCGTCTCGAAGCGCAGCGTGACGACGCCGGAGGTGTAGTCGTAGGCGTCGACCTCGATCATCTTGCCGGCGTTGTCGCCGGTGAGGAATCGCACCATGCCCGGCGCGAAGTAGTCCGCATCGAACCCGCTGCCGACGAGGTTCGTGGCGTCGATGAACTGGCGGAAGGTATCCGTGCCGACGCTCTCGACTTCGCCCGCCACCCAAAGGGTCGAGGCGTCGAAGCCGCAGGGGAACTCCTCCTCGACCACGCCGCCGCCAGTGCCGATGGGTTGCGATCCGAAGATCGCGCGGCACCGGAGCGAGGTCAGCTGGATCAGGTTCAGCTGCTTCAACAGCTGCGTGAGCGAACGCAGCTCCATGATCGTGAGGCCGCCGTTCTTCTGGCGAACCTCGCCCAGCGTGCCGCCGGCAACGACTTCGCTGCGGCCCGTGGTCAGGTCGTTGTAGTTGACACGCAGCGCGACGAAGCGCACGCCGTCGAGCGCGCCCGAGTCGATCTGCTGCTGCGTGATCCCTTCAATCTCGAAGGTCGCCACCGGCAACAGCGTCTGCGCCTCGGCGTTGTTCACGCCCAAGTCGTTGCCCGATTGCAGCGCCGACATTTCCACGCCCGTGCGCGCGTAGAAGGTGACCGGCCCCAACGGAACCGATGGCGTGAACACCACGTTTCGGTCGAGCGTGGTGAGGCCGCGATAGCTGTTGTCCGGCAGTGGGCCGATCAGCAGCAGGTCGGTTAGCGTCGTGGACGGCTGCGCCTTGTGCGTCAGCAGCGTCGCTTCGATGGTCTTCACTCGCCGAAGACCTCGACAATCTCAAACTCGCCGTCGTGCGCGTCCCATTCCGACTTCGTGAACGGAAGCCAATCAGAGTTGAAGCGCATGGGGATATCGAACTCGAAGTCAGCCGTCAGCGCGCCGCCAGCCCACGCAGACGAAGGTGTGAATAGGCCGGTGCCGGCGTCAATCGTTCCGGCCTTCGGCGTGCCATCGACGTACACCACCACGGTGCCATCCACCGGCTTGGTGATCGTGCGGCGATATGCGGAGCCGCCGAACAGGTCGTAATCGCGCACAAGTTGGATGGGGGCGCTTCCCGATGCAGGCGCAGTCCCAAGCGACTGCCCTTCCGCCTTCCAGTCCAGCCAATTCTTGAACCGGAAAGAGTCCGCCATCCCGCCGGCACGAAGGATCGCGCCGAGCATAAGGTCATGGTCGGATTGCCGGATGCGGGAATACGGCGCAGTCCCGCGCCATTTGAACGTGTCCCAATTCCGGTTCCGGCGTTCGTTCCCGTTTTTCAGCCCGACATTCCGGGTGTTGAATTGCGGGCCGATCTGGAATCCGTAGGCGACCTTATCCAGCAGTCGCGCGTCGATGAAGGCCATTAGCGGTTCCTCGCCATTGCCCGGCCTTGTGCGGCAGCGGTTGCCTGCGCGACTTGCGATGCGCTGTGATATTCGTAACTGCGCGGCACGTTCACTGTGATGTTCGTGACATTGCCGCCGCCCTTGCGCATGGCTTCAACGGCACCGACACCGCCAGCCGCAGCGATATCCGCCTGCGACCAAACCACTTCTCCCTTGTGGACGATGCCCGCCGGTTGCGTCATTGCGCCGGGGCCGGTGTAGCCGCCAGACGCATAACCGCCGCCCATCCACGATAGGAACGAACTGCCCCCGCTCGCAGCGCCAGCACCGCCGCCGCCACTGCCGAACAGCGCGCCGAGCAGGCCGGATAGCCATCCGCCGCCCTTCGTTCCTGCGCCATCGCTGCCAAGCGAGCCGAACAGTTGATCCATCCATTTGTTTGCGATGGCTTGCGTGATCTGCGCGGCCAATTCGTCGAAAAAGTCCTTCAGCGCGTCCTTTGCAGACTTCGCGCCGGTCACGAAATCGGTCAGCGCGTTGGCTGCGCCGCGCCGGAAATCGTCCATGAGGTCGATGGCCTGCTGGCGCGATTGCCCTTCCACCGTGTTCGCGCGGGCCTGCGCAAGCGCCGCCTGTGCCTCTTGGCTGCGAAGGTCGATGCCCTTTTGCAGCAGCGCATTCATGACCTCGCGCTCGGCGTTCGATTTTCCGATCAGCTCAAGGTCTAGCGCCTGGTTCTTCAGCGCCTGCCCGACCGGATCAAGCTGCGCCTTGATCGCTTCGGTTTCTTCCTCGTACCGCTTGGTCTCCGCCGCCTTCGCGTCTGCGATTTCCTGCGACGAACGTCCCGCCTGCTTGCCTACGTCGGTGATTTCCTGCAACGCTTCCTTGTGGCGTAGCTCGGCCTCTTGCAGCGGGCCAGCGAGGGTTGCGGCCATGCGGTCGAATTGCTGGTTCGCCTCTGCGGTCTTTGCAACAAGGTCGGCAAGCGCCTGCCGATCCTCTGCGCTGAAATCCGGCATCGCCTTGCGCGAACGCCCGCCGCCACTCTTGCCGCCGACCTTGTCGGTGCCCGTGTCTGGATCGCCGTTCGGATTGACGGACAGCGCGGGATCGCGTTCGCCCGTGCGCCAGATGATCGGATAGAGGGATTTGGTATTTGCGCCGCCGGTAACGTTCGTGAAATCGGCAACGGACGGCGCGTTTGGCAGCCCGAACCCGGACGCCATGCGCTTGCCGGCGAGGTCGGCGGCCTTCGTGTCCCCATGCAATAAGGCAGATAGCCGATCTTTTGCGCCCGCTAGGAAGTCAAGGCCGGTTCCATTGCGCGTGCCGTCGCCCTTCCCCTTCAGCCCAAGCGAGACTTCAAGTTGGTTGTTGAAGTCGATCAGCTTCTGGATGCCGACCACGGCCGCATTGGCGACACTGAAAATCCCGTTCACCAACTGCGCGAACGCCGCCTTCGTGTCCGGCGAATGCATCGTGTCGATCAAATCCTCAAGGGCCGCCTTCGTTCCCTTGATGCCAGCCCCGCCCGTGTCGCCTTCCAGCAGGTCGCCGAACGCTTCCTTCGCCGCGTCCAGTGCGCCGCCGAGGGTGTCCCGTGCAGCGCGTGCAGCGCCGCCCATTTCGGTCTCAAGCTCGCCGAGGATGATCTTCTGTGCGCTTGCGGCATCGCCGGTTTCCACCAGCTTCTTGACCAGCTTTTCCTGCGCATCGGTCAACTGCACGCCAACGCGACGAAGCGCGGTCACGCCCTGGATCGGATCGTTCAGCGCCTTGCCGACCAGCACCGCTGCCGAGTTCAGGTCAGTTCCCATCGCGGTGGCGAGGTTGAGTGTGGCTTCCAGCGCCTTCGGGAACGTCTCCCTGTGTATATTGGTGAAGGTCAGCAGCAGCGATTGCGCGGAACCGATGGCTTCGTCGCCGTATGTAGTGACGTTTTGCAGCCCCTTCGCCATGTTATTGAGGTCGCCCAGCGCCAGACCCGCAGCGCCGCCCGTGGACTTGATGCGGGCCGCAAGCTGCGCCTGTACCTTGTCCGCCTCGATGGTGTTGCTAATGACCGCGCCGAGGAACTTGCCGATCAGCACGCCACCGCCCAGCGCGGCGAAGGCCGTGCCAAGCGCGCCAACGCCGCTCTTCAGCTTGCCAATCGCGCCTTCGGTTTTCGCGCCCTGCTTTGCGAGGGAGTCAAGGTCGGAGGTTGCACGCTTCGCGCTGCTGGAATCGACCTTGATAACGAGTGAAGCGGTCTCGGTCATTGAGGATTCCGTATGAAGTCAAGGCGCACCAATGCCTCGCACTCCCACCCCGCCAATTGGCGATGCGTGAGCGCGGTCCAGTGCGAGAGTTCGGCGTAGGTGACTGGACTTCGGAGTTCGCCAAGCCACGCCAGCAGGTAAAGCAGGTCACTCGGGGGGTCGGGAATCTGAAGTTCCGGGGGCGATTGGCCCGTGGCCTTTTTGACCGCCTCCAGATGCGCCCGCAGGGGTTTCCCGTCCGCCTGCGGGACGCCTAGCTTTACTTCGGCTCGGGCGAACTCGTAGAGGCTGCCGAGCCGCTTCCGAAAAAAACCTCATCGTCCCCGGCGAAACTATTCACCCGCTCTGCGATCTGTGGCGCATTGCGGAGGAACGCGCGGACTTTCTCCGGCTCCAATTCGCCGAAAGACCAGTCCGCGATCAATGCGGCCAGCGCAACGATGCCCGCGTCCCTTGCGACCTGTTCCCGCTTGTCGTCCGGCACCATTGCCACCGCTTGCATGGCCGCAGACTTCGCGGCCCGGAACTCGTCCGACAGCCGCGACCGCACTTGCAGCCAATGTTCCGTCTGCTTTCCGTCCGGGGTCTGCAACGCCAGGCGTTGGCCTTCGTTCGCCTTGTCCAGCGTGTAGAACTGTTCCATCGCCGTCATTACGCGCTCCGGGTGATGGTCAGCGTGGTGGCGGCGCTTGAGTCATAGCCGGCGCTGAAGGTGTATTGCGGGATCAATGCGCCCGGCCCGGACACGCCCTTGCTGGCCTGCGTCAGCAGCACCTTCGGGAAGGTGAAGGTGCGGGTGTTCGTGCCATCGCTGAACTGCACTTCGAGGTCGGTTTCGGTCTCGTTGAGCTGCTTGCCGTAGAGCCGACCATCGGGCAGGTAGGCGGACAGCGTGCCGCCCACGGCCGCAATGCCGTTGCTTACGTCATAGGCCGCGCGCTGGAACAGCGCGAAGTTCGGGGCCATGCCGTTCGACAGGTTGAAATCGAACTGCGTCGCATAGCCAATGGTGCTTCCGTCCTCGGATAGCGAACCTTGCGAAGTCACCATGAAGTTGGAGGTGGACGCCGCCGCGAACGTGGCGTCTGCCGGAACTTGGTATGCCTCGGCAGCGGTGCCGATGACGCCGAAGGTGATCCCAACCGCCGCGTCGATGGGCGCGGTCACGGCCACGGTATTGACCCGGCAGCCGCGATAGATGAAATCCACCTTCGCCACGATGGTCACCGATTCGCCGGCCGCATCGTCCACCAGCGTGACCGCAGCACCGGCCGCATCGGTCACGGTCAGTTTCCCGGCCGCCGCCGTGGCGATCTTGAACACGCCGTTGTTGCCAGCATCGCCCGTGAATCCGGAGACAGTAATCAGGTCGCCGACCGCGAATCCTGCGGTCACGAAGCCCGAGCCGGAATCGTTGAAGCTGCTATCGGAAGCGGTCGCGGACAGGGTAGCCGCCGTGATCGTCGCGTTGTTGATATCCGAATGACGCTCAAGGATGCTGAAGCTGCGTTCGGTGCTGCCGACCTTCAGGACGTTGGTTGCCCACGTTCCCTGCATCGCCATTTCGAGGAAGTCGTCGAAACTGTCATCCGACAATTCGGCGACGATATCGCCCTGCGTCGAATAGGTGCCCTGCCGCGACAACGGGCGCTGGCGGTTTTGGTTGATTTCATTGGAATCGACCTGCGTCGTATTCCGGGCAAGCGTGGAAGTGTTGTAACGGATCGGCTTGAACTCAGGCGCGGTCGGATCAATCGCGCCGGACGCATCCTCGACGATGAAGTAATACTTGACGGCCGAGCCGTTTGCGGACTTGGACATTCTCAAATCTCCGGGCGAGTTGAACGAGCGGTGTAGGTGACGCTGGCGCTAACGCGGAGATAGCCGTCGATTTGTCGAATCGACGACACGTCGCAGTGACGCACCAGCACGTCCTGCCCGCTGTAGGTGAAATACTTGCCGGCCACGAAATAGGCGCGGAGTGCATCGGCATCGGTCAGCAGCGTTCCGGTTCCGGAGTTTTCGGAAACCGATACGTCGATTTGCAGCACGCCCGAATGTTCGTCCTGCCCGCCAACGCCGAGCGTGACAACATCGATCCCGGCGCGCAGGTTGAAGATGGCGGCCCACTTGCCAGACACGGGCGGCGTGAAATCCCGACCCTCGAATGCAATGCGGCCGGTGAATCCCGAGCCAAGCGCCGCCGTTGCCGCGCTTACCAGCGCAGCATTGATGTTTGTTTCGGACATTCGCTAGACCTTGTTCCCGGCGACCGCTTTGCGGACGATGGCGTCGATGCGCGCGAAACTCACGCGAACCATGCCTTCAGGCGCTTTCGTGTGGCTCCATCCGTCGTATTCGATCCGATGTGCATACGGCAGGTTGTTGGCGAGATAGGTCACGCTTCCCATGCCGCCGATCTGTGCGACCGCTTCCGCGAACGCCAGCGCGCCTGTCTTATCCGCGCGATCCGTCACGCCATTGGCAGGCGTTCCCACGCTTGTCTGCCAGTTGCCTTTCAGCCGCCCGGTATCGACCGGCGTGCGGAAGATGACTTCGCGGAACAGGGCGAGCGTGGTCGCGCGGATCGTCTTATCCGTCGCGGCGTTCGCCTTGAGCGTGATTTCCTTGAGTTCCGTTGCAAAGCTCATCGCCGGACGTGCGCCTTGTAAAGCAGCGCCACGCCGCCGGGGTTCACGATCTGCACGTCCAGAATCGCCCAAGTGTCGGAGCCGAGGATCATCGAATCCGACACCAGCGGTTCATTCGTGGCGATCAATGCCATGCGGTCGCCCGCCTGGACGTTTCCGCCAAGCTGTTCGGCATAGTCCTTCGCAATCCCCACCACGACCGCGCGCACGCTTGTGTCCGTCGTGGTGTCGCCAGTGGACGTGCCCGTGACCGGATCATAGGTGCCGCCCGATACGCGGCGGATGGTGGCGTCCTGCCCGAAATCGGCAATCAGTGACACCGCCACTGCGGCGAGCGGCGAGTAGTCAAAGGCCATTGGAACTCCAAAGAAAAATCCCGCCGGAGCGGACTTGTTTGCGCCTAGCTTGTTCTAGGTCTCGTGGCCTCTCGGATGATCGCGTACAGCAGCCAAATGGAGCCGCCAAACGCGAGCAATATTGGCACCAATGCCAAACTGCCGATGACGAAAACCCATACCAAGCCGACCAGCGCCACGATTGCAGAAATCAGAATGTTCGCCATATCGCCTCCGTTCGTTGACGGTGCGATCTTACGCCCGAATGGCAAACAGTCCACGGTTCAGCAGGTAGTCCGCGAATTGCGCCCGCGATTGCCGATCCGGTGCCGCCGGCAGGAGCCGCGCGGTGTTGTTGCTGGCGACCGCATATTCCACTTCGATCACGTCCACCTTCGTCCGCGTCACCGCGCCCTGTCGCTGGCCAACCGGATCGGTGTCATCTTGGTAAATCTCGCACGCAAGCGCCATCTGGCCGTACTGGATGCGCGCCGGGATCAGGTTCGACGGCAGCGTTTCGCAGTCCACCACGACGCACTCGCGCGGCCATGCGAGGCTTTGCGTGGCCTCCGCGCGGCTGCCCTTCCATTTCTCGGCATTCATCTGCAACGCCGCCCGGCGCAATAGCGCCTCTTTCTCAGCGTCTGTCGCCGGCATGGTGAAGCCGTAATTGCTGGCGTAGGCGGTCAGGTCGGCAGCGGATGCATAACTATCGGCGCCCGCAACCCCGGTGCCGTCCTCAATCGTCAATGCCATCGGTCTAGGTTCCTCGTGACAAAATCCGCCGCCAGCCCGCTACGCATTTCCGCTAGCGTCCATTGCCCGTATGCCAACCGGGCGCACAATGTTCGCCTGGCCGCCATGGATGGCAGCCTTGGGCCGGACAGCGTACCCCAGCACGCCCGGTCGGGCATGGTCGCCATCGCGGGCACGCCGGCCAGGATCGCATCCAATCCCGCCGTGCTGCACAAGGTATAGACCACGCTGGAATCGGCCAGCACCGCGTCTAGAGGCCCGTCCGCGCGTTCGGCATCCACCGCCAAGCTGGGACTGTCCGGATGCGCCCTGAAGCGCGCACCGTGCGCGTCACACAGCCATTGCGCCCAATTGGCCATTTCAACCGCGCCCAGCCCGTGCGACGGGTCGCCGATATGCTGTCCAAGCACCAGCGGAACATTGCCCTTCCCCTTCGGCTTGACCGCGATCCCCAGCGAGTCGAACCGATCCGAAGGGCACTCGAAGCTGGGCGGACGATTCAACCCGCCGACGCCTACCTGCCAATGCCCTGTTTCCCACGTCGCCATCCCGCTTGTCCGTGCGAGGTAGCCGTAATCCATGACGATGACCGGAACGCCGATCCTTTCGTAATCCTCAAGGATGACGCGGCCCTTGCCGCGCATCCCCGTGATGACCACCGCCCCGAACGATTCCGTTTGTCCGGGGCAGTGATCCGATGCCGAACGCCTTACCGCACGATGACCGCACGCCTCAAGGCCGGCAGAAAACGCGCCGGCCTCAAGGTTGTAATCGCCCGCATAGACGCCGACCTTCATCCTTCTTAGCTCGACACCACCAGGATGCCGGCGTAGTCCTTGTAGGACGAAGCCGCAGCATCCCAATTGGTGCCCGTGCCAACGGCCGCATCCAGCGGGTTCGCGCCGCCGCTGCCGGTATCCCACTTGAAGCCCTTGACGCCGAGGTTGTAGGCCGATTCGCCCTGCAAGCGGACGATCAGGTTTTCCAACCCCGTGACGATCTGGGCTTCCATCGTGGACTGCTCGGAGTCCTCCACGACGATGGCATTCGGCACAAGACCGAGGGTGTGATACTTCGTCACCGCAGCGGTGCCGGTGCCCGTGGTCACGACCAGCGCATCGGAGTCGGTCACGATGACCGGACGGTTCAGGGTCAGCGGGTTCGCACCCTGCACCGCAGCGCCGGCCACGATATCGCCATTGGCCGAGGTGCCGATCTGGTGCTTCATCAGGTCGAAATAGACCTTCGAGTGCATGACCCACGCGCCGATGTTGTTCGCCGCGTCGCCGAACTTGGCGAGGCCGGACACCAGGTCAACCGTGGTGATCGTCGAAGCCGCGTCGAACTGCGTGGTGTTGGCCGTGTCCAGCGCAGCGCGGCAAGCGCGCAGGCCGGTATTCAGCATTTCCACTTCCATCGCCTTGGCGATCTGCGTGCCGATCAGGAAGGACAGCGCATCCTCGCCGGCCTCCATCTGCACCTTGCGGAATGAATCCAACGTCTGGCCGACCGGGCCGATCTTGCGGTTCAGCTTGACCGAGATGATCTCGTCCATCGCAACGGCGAGGTCGGTGGCGGTCGAAACCGAAGTGGTGTCGCGGCGAGTCACCAGCGAGGAAATCGTCTTGATGAACGATTCCTTCGCGTAATCGCCTCGACGCGATACGGTGCCGAGGCGAATCGCGCCGCCAGCAGCGTTGAAGAAGGCCGAAGCCTGCGTAAGACGCTCGACGATGCCGCCGCGCATCTCGTCCTGGTAAATCTTGAAATCCGAAGCCTTGCCGGTTGCCATTTCTATGTGTCCTCTGGGTTAGTTAGGCGGATGCCAATTTCTTGTTCCACGCTTCAAGTCCGTTTTCGCGGATATACAGGGCTTTCTCCCCGTCACTCCACTCGCTGACTTTCTTCGCGCTCGCGGCACCGCCGCCCTTGCCCCCGGAAGCCCCGCCGCCGGTTGCCATGCTTGCGACGATCAACGGTGCGAACCGCGCGTCGCCTGCAATTTCCTTTGCCAAGTCATCCACCGATGCGGCGGACGGCTTGCCATCCGCGCCGAGGACGCGCACGACGGGCTTGCCGTCCTGCGTTTCCAGCGCGAGCCGATTCTTGATGTGCGGCAACAGCACATCGGCGCTGCCGGGAATCGCCAGCTTCGCGGACAATTCGGTTGCCGTGCTGTTCACCGTCAGGTCGCGCACGACGTTGCCAAGCCCGTCACGTTCGGCGATCAATTCCGCCTCTCGCTTCGCCAGCTTGTCCTGCCACGACTTTTCCAGCGCGGCCACGTCGCCACTCTTGCGCGCCGCTTCCTCAAGCGCGACCTTCGCCGCTTCCGCTTCCTCGCGGGCCTTCCGCTGCGCGTCCTTTTTCTCAGTCAGCAATTCGTCATTCTTGGCCTTCAGCGCGTCAATGCCCTTCATGGCTTCCGCCAATTGCGCACTCAGCGCCTCGACCTGCTGTTCGGGGGTCTTTTCGTCACTCATCGGTTGCCCTCTGGGCTGTTTGCGCCACTGGCGCGATACGGTCAAATCCCCGCGCGATTGAACGCGAGGGGTTCTAGCTTTTTCATCTCTGCCAGCGTCAGCGGCTGGAAATTGCGATCCAGTTGCAACGCGGCGAAGCGTTCGGCGCTCAATCCACCATCGCGGAACAGCTTCGCGCGCACCGGCCCAAGCGCCTCGTCCTGAAAGGATGCGGGCTGCGACTTCAGCCACTGGAAATAGGTCAACGTGGCGGGAACCGGGCCATCTTTCGACGACCGCATCTCCCCTTTTGTCAGGAACGCGAACTCATCCGCCAGCACCGGCACGCGGGCGCTACGGCAATTGATATGGATCGGCGGACGCGGCCCCTTGTCCAGATCGAACACGCGGCCATCCAGCGCCATGCACTGATCCGACGTGCGGCTATCCAGCACCGAACTCCACTGCTCGCCCTTCACGATGTCCGCGTTGGCCTTGTATGTCTCCAGCCGTGCGGTATCGCCTACATGCTGGACAGCCGTTCGGACAATCGACTCTGCGTGCCGCTTCGTAATCGCCAGCGCGCCGTCTGTGTAGTTCATCGCCTTTGTGCCACGTACTGCCGTCACGATCTGCGCCGTAGTCTGCCCCTGGGCAACACCAACACGAACCGCGCCCACCAATGCCTCACGGTCAGATGCCGCCCAAGCGTCCACAAACGCTAGCAGGCGCTTACCGTTCGCGCCCTTCGCCTGTAGCGGCGCAGCGAACGCGGCAGCCTGTAGCTGGCCTGCCGTTGGCACGTTGGGCCTAAACCCTGCCTCCGCTAGCGCCTTGCCCGCAAACTCGCCCTCATAGCCTGCCAAATCCGCCAAGTCGGCCTGCAACTGGCCCCTGTACCGCAGCAGGATCGCCGTAATAATCGCGTCAATCTCGGCAAGCATCCGTTCTGCTCGTGCGCGCTCAACTGCGCCGACGCCTTCGCGGGTCAACACCTCGCGCAGCCTGCGGTCGATATCCCGAAGGAACGCATCGAACTTGCGAACCTCGCCCGACTTCAGGCGCTCAAGAAAGACCGCGTGGCGGGTTGATGACTCAGCAAGACTAGGCATCATGCGGCCAGAAGGTGAAGGATTGCAGCCAATTCATCATCAGCCAGCTCCAGTCGCGCAGGCTTGGCTGCGCTTGGAACCTCGCGCAGTGCAACCGACAGTCGCGGGTAGCACATCCCCGATGATGTCCATGCTGCACGCACCTCTACAGCGGTCGCAGCAGCCAGCGTGGGGCGCATGACTGCCAATCTGGCGGGCGCAGGCATAACCCCCATGCTGACCGATGCAGATAGCACTCCAGACGCGCCGCTGCGCCCTGTAGCGATTACGGACAACTCAACCGCTCTAGCTATTGATAGCCGCCCAAAAAGCAGTCCACTAGCGCCAATCCGCGCTGACATGGATCGCGGCACATAAGGGCGAATTATTGGCGCGGCGTGCCAAACCGCCCCGCCGCCTGCTGCCTCCGCCACCTTGTCGCCGCCAGAAAGGTCGGCCCGCAACATGCCACCAGCCACAACCACGCCAGCCATGTTGGTGATGCCGCCTGAATTACCCTCCCCTAGCCAGTCGCCTACCCATTCACCGCCCCACGCCCGCATGGCTCAGTCTCCGTCTAGCGTGGTTATCGTGCGCGCCCCGCCCGTGATTGTTCCGGCCAATCGGTCTTTTGTCCCGTCCTGGGACTTAAACGCAGGGCTTGTATCCAGACCCGTAGCGTTGCCGCCCACATAGGCCAGCAGCAACCGCATAACCTGCTTCAATGTGAGTGCACCCTCAACGCGTGCCTCCAATACAGCGCCCGTCACGTCATCCTGAGTTAGCAACCCAATCCGAATGGTGGATAGCAGCCGCGCCCTAGCCTTTGGAAGCGCGCCCACCACAAGCCCTGCCGACTGAATGATCGCCGGACTGTTGCGCAGGCGCGTTGCCTTCGCCTTCACTGTTGCGCCAACACCGGGAATGAACTCCCCAAGTTTCGCCGTGGCTTGAATATCAGCCATCACAGCCGGCGCTGAAGGAACTAGCGCGGCCACGGCAGCCGGCCCGTAATAGGTCAGCGTGGTGTACGGCAGCAGCATTAGGTCAGGTCGTCAACGGTGAAAACAAACATATAGGCGAAGCTGCCGATGGTCGTTGATGTAATGTTCTTCACCGTCACGCCTTCACCTTCTCGCAATCGGACTTCCTGAACCTCCGAGCCTTCCGGGAGCCAGTTGATACCCGCCTGCAACTGCACGGACGGAAACGCCTGCGTCGCGCCAACTTCATCGTTAGCGAACGTCAGCGGGAACAACAAGGAAACATCCGTGAGCGTCGCGCCAGTCTTGGCGGTAACACCAGCAGGCAAGGCAGGGTTCGTGCTGTCGCATGGTGTCGGCGTGATCGCCGTACCGCCTGTGTGCACAGCGCTAAACCGCTTGAAGTCCTGGCGCACCGCAACGCCTGTAACCGCTGACAGTTGCAGGTTGATAAGGTACAGCTTCTTGATGACCACCATCACGCCAGAGCCAGCCGCGTTGTACAGTGAAATCATCTGCTTGTTTGCAGCGAATGCCACCGCGTCGGCCAGCGCGTAATACGTGGGCAACGCGCCTTGGAACACCCCTTGCTCATGCACCGTATTTGCGCCAATAACCCGCGTGCGGGTGCGCATCTTGTTGCCACTAGAGTTCGGCGGTACTTGGGTAAATGATTCAGGCATGGATCAATCCTCTGCCATAATCAGGGTTCCAGCCGGGAAGCGCGGAGTAATCAGGTTTGATACCGCAACTGACGCAGTGAGTGCGCCCGAATAAAGTATTTGGTCGGTCGCCACAACGCTAATTGACGCGTGGGTGATGGTGTCGCTTCCACCCGTGCATTCAGGGAACGTAATCTCTGCGGCATTCTTGAATGCGTTGCCAGAGGCATTTGGCGCGAATGGGTCGATTCCATCGCAAATCGTCCAGCCCGTATTGTCTCGGGCTACAGCCACCGCCACATAACCTGTGTACGTTGGCGAGTTAGATGTGGAGGTTCCCGCCTCGCCCGGATCAGACGTGTGCAGGTTCACCTGTAGGTTTGACCCATATGACGGCATGGCCGTGGCTTGCGCGAGGAACTTAACAAAATCATTTTCCGTGGCGTTGCTCTTGCTCATATCATTCCTCTTGCGCGATCAGGTCGCCGTTCGCATCACGCTTGATGCGGGTAGTTTTCTTGGTTGCTGCTGACTCGTTGGGGGGCAGCGTATCTAACGCTAATGCCGGGGCCTGCGCCTCGACCTCGCCACGAATGTCCTCGTCCGTCTTGTCAGCAGCGATCAAGCCAATGCTGCGGCAGTACGTCCAGAAGTCCGCCTCGGGCAGCTTGCCGGCCTGCACCGCTGCCAGCGCCTGCGCCATCTGCTGCGCGTCGAACTGGATGCCGGCGAACTCCGTGCCGATGCTGAAATCGACCTCGCCCGCAACCGCCATGAACTCGGCCACCCATGCCAGCGCCTTGCGGTAGGCATCCGATACGTTGTCGCAGACCAGCGACAACACCGAATGACTCGTGCGTTCCTCGCCGCCAGCCTGCGTCGCGGTTTTCGATGCCTCGCCCTGCGTCACAAGGCGCGCACCCAGCGCGGCCATCGTGTCCAGCTTGGCCTTCATTTCCTCGGACAGCGCGGATACCGGCTCAGATTGCAGGATCTTCACGTCGCCGCCTTGCGGGGCGCAGCCGATGGCACGCGATCCGACGTAGATGCCGGCCTTTTGCATCGCCGCCAGCCACTGCTCATCCGCGCCGGTAATCCATACCTGCGGTTGCGCGGCGAAATGCAACGCTTCCTCGTGGTCTGCGCTATTGCGGAAATGCGCGATGTTCAGGTCGGCCAGGTCATACAGCGGCGCTTGGTCTGGCGTGCTGTCGTTGTTCGTGGCACCGATGAAGGTAAATGGAATCACCTTCCACGGCTGGCCCGCGCCATTAAGGGGCGCGTATTCCTCCACAATCGACCACGAACCGCCGCTATCCGCCTCGTAAATCTGGACGACGTACCGCTCGGCTGCCGTTTCGTCCTCCGTGGACAGGCGGCCAAGCGACAACACGCGGTAACGATTGACTTCAATGCGCTCGAACCCGTCCCAATCCTCGCGGACTTCCTTCAGCTTCACCATGCCGATCAGGTTCAGCGCGCCGCGCTTCACCATGCGCCAGCTATCAATCGCCTCGGCCGCGTAGAACGCCACCGTGGCACGAAGCTCGCCGGCTTCCTGCTGTGCGCGGGACGCAGGCTTGGTGGCCTTGGGGTAATCGACCAGCAGCCCTGCGCGCCCCGTCTGCATCAGGTCATTGACGGTGAACTGCGCTTGGTTCACCAGCCCGACGCCGGAACCGTCCGCGTCCCCCTCCAGGTATTCCAGCCCGACCGGCAGCGTGATTTCCGGCCACTTGGCGAAGGCGATGCCCGACAAGGCGGCAAGGGTGCGGCCGGTCGCGTTCACATACACCGCGCCGTTCAGCCGATCCTTGTTGCGTTGCCTGTTTTCATCCGATGTATCGTGGCAGTTGACTTCCGGCAGGTAGCCGCCGCACTTCACCGCCTCGCTGCCCTTCACGGCATCGCGCACCAGCTTCCACGAAACGAGCTTCGCGTCGTATTCCGGACGGGTCGCGGTTACGTCTGCCATTAGCCTGCAAACCTCATGTTGAGAGAGGCCACCGGCCTAATGACGGGGAAGTCGCGGTGAATGAAGTAGCCGCCCGCATCCGGGTGGTGGTCATTCCCGCTCGATTTGTCAGGCTCGCCGTTGTCCGCCCATACCTGCTGTTCGAGACAGTCGGCATAGGTCGGGCAGGTATCGGCATTCACCCTGTAGCGGCGCTCGCCCTTCGCGTTGCAGAACATCGCGTTCATGGCGTTGATTCGGTCTTTCACCGGCGGATTCGCCTCCGGTGCTGAAACGATGAACTGTGCCGCCTTCAATAGCTGGATATCGGTCGTGGACGCATTGACCGACTTCCGGTTTGCGCCAGAGGCGTCGGGATAGACCCGAATCTGTCGATCCCCAAGCCGTTCCTTGAGAATCCGAATCATGTCCGGCGTGTCGTAAGCGTTCACCACTTCGGCCACCGCACGCGGCAGGCCATCGCGCTTCACATGGATCACCGCCGCCATCTTGCCGACGTTGAAATCCATCCCCACGAACACCGGCTCGCCTTCGCGCATCACGTCGTCGCAGGCGTTCGCCGTGCGGTCATAGGCGTGATAGACCGTGCCGCTCGTAAGGTTCACGAACTGCCCGTTCAGGTACGCGCTAATCAGTTGCGGCGGATAGCTGGCCCGTAGGTTGTCGATATAGTCATCCGGCAGGTTCGCTTCATTGTCGAACGTGCTGGCCTGCACCATGCCGTACAGCTTGGACAGTTCGGGCTTGTCCCGAAGCGCCTTGACGAACGTGCGCCAAGTGAATCGGAAGCCTTCCGGCGTCGTCGCAATGTCCGCGCCGTTCTGCCCGTCGAACTTCAGGCGGTTGCGGGCGATGATCTTGCGCCATGCCTGCTCGGCCTTCCGCTCGGGCATCGTGTCGATCTCGTCAACCGACGCCCGCGCAATCTTGAACCCGACGATGGACGCCGGCTTTTCCATGCTGCGGCAAATCGTCGTGCCGCGATATTGCCGGCCCGAGTAGAACGAAACCTCCTTGTTAACCTCGGCGATCTTGACCCGCAGCCCCCAATCGAACGCGACTTCCTCAATCGTCGGAAAGTAGATATCCCGAATCTGTGAATAGGTCGGCGCGAAGTAACCGCGATTAGCCCTCGGGTGCTGCCAGTAATGCGCACAGTCCGCCGCGCAAATCGCCCAGGTCTTGCCCGTGCCGAACCCTGCGACTAGCGCACGGTAGGCATGGGGCAATGCGAGGAAATCGGCCTGCGGATCATTCAGCGTCGGCACGCTTGCGCCCGCTCTTGATCTCGACCGTCACTGCAATAGGCGTGGCATCGTCTGCATCATCGACACCGGACTCCAGCCCCGCCAGTTTCGCCTTCCCCATCGTGGCCGCTGCCATTGCCGAAGCCTGGCCGCGTTCCTTGCCGACTTGACGGGCCTCCTCAAGCTCGGAAATCAGGCTGGCGACCGTGACGCCGTGAACCCGGTTGATCGTGGCTTCCCGCAGCGCGGCGATTCTTGCGGAGACCTTGGGGTTAACGATCAGCTCATGCGCCGACCGCGCCACGGTCTCCGGTTTGCCCTTCGATCCGTAGGCCTGCCGATATGCCTCGCTCGCGTTCCCCGTCTCGACGTACTTCTGGCAAAACGTTTCTTGTTTGATTGTCAGGGCGGCCACCAGCCACCTCCTCAGCGGCCTCTGGCCTGAATATCCGGTCGTATCCGTTCGCGTAAGCGCCTGTCTCGGCCTCGGGCCTGCGCCCGGAACCCTTGCCGCTCATCGCAACCTCATCCCATACAGCGCGAGCACGATGCCGGCGGTCAGGCGGTTGAATGGCGGGTGCTTGCCGTTCCAGTGGCGCGTCACTTGATCACTCCCTCGTTGCGGAGCTTGTTCATGCATTGCGCCGTGGCAACCCGCTGCCCGAGCACGTGCTCGGCGTAGGCCTGCCATCCGTAGGCGAACACCTGCCACACGGCGACGTCGCGCGATTGCGGGTCAGGGTCGAGCGGCGGGCGCACCTGCGGCGGGTCGTAGGCCGCGCAGTCGATCCTCGGCGGCACGTACACGACCGCTTGCGGCTTGAGACTCGCGCACGATGTCAGGATCAGGGCCAGGGCACACGGCAGGAACAGGCGGACGGTCATGGGCTTTTCGCTCGACGGCGGCGAGGCGTTCGTTCGTGTCCGCGGCGCTCGCCTCGTTCGCGGCCCGCGCTTGGTTGGTGGCGGTTGCGCTGGTGTCCTCTCGCGCGGCGGCTTGCCTCAGCGCACGCACGCTTTCCTCTGCGCGCTGCGCTCGCGCGACGGCGGCATCGGCACGTGCGGCACTATCAGCGGCGCTAGCCCGAAAGTAGAAGATCGCCACGAGTGCCGCGACCGCCAGCACGGCGCACGCGATGCAGGCGTACTTCCACGCGGAAGCGCGCAGGGCGGAGAGGCCGATCATGCCGGCTCAACCGGCGGATCGGGATCGTCCGGCTTCACGAACGAATCGGGCATGTCGATGTTGTGCGCCTTGAGCACGGCGCGCAGCTGCAGGTTGTCCAGCTCCAGCGCGTGCACCTTGTCCTCGGCCTTGCGGCGCAGGCGGCGTTCCTCGTCGAGGTCGGATTCGAGCTTGGTCTGGCGCGTTTCCATCGCGGTGAGGCGCTCGGACAGCTGCGACACCAGCGCATCGTTCGCGCGGCCCTCGCTGCTGAAAAAGCGTTGCCACGCCATCTGTGCGAGCGCTGCGAGCAGGCCGGCCGCGCCGACGCCATAGCCAATCCAGCTGCCCGTTTCGCCGCTATCGATGTCCATCAATTCCCCCTGAGGTAGAGCGTGCGTTCGACGTTACGGCGGCGGACGAGGCCCGCGAGCACGCGGCCCTGCGCGCGCGTCCACGCGAGGAAGGCGTTCGCGGCGAGGTCGTCCTTACCCGCGCAGACCAGCGACCACAGCGTCGACGGCCGACCGCTGCGCAGCTGGAACAGGCCGTCCTTGCGCGCGCCGCCCGGCCCCACGTTGTCGAGGAACAGCGCGAGCGCGGCGAGCTGGTTGCTCGACAGCCGGCGCGGGCACCTGCGCTGCAGCTCGTCGGCGTGCGCCTCGAACCGCGCCTCCAGGTTCGCCATTGCCACGCCGCGCGACCACTGCGGGCTGTTCGGCCCGATCGTCGGCCCGGTCGAGCCATAGCCCACCGTCCACGGCGCACCGCTGAGCGTGCGCACGTTCGCGGGCAGTCGCGCGAGGATGACCGCGGCCGGCTCGAACCCCCACCGCTCGCGCGGCGCGGCGCGGTAGAGCGCGCTGCCGGTGTCGGGATACGGGAACGCGCGAAAGTCCTCGAACTCCGCCGCGAGCTTCGTGGCAGTTTCGGCGGCGGGGTTGAGCATGGGTTAGATACAGGTGAGCAGCGCTGCGCGAAGTGCGCTCGGCGTGCGGGTGAAGTCGTCGTCGATGGTCGGATTGCAGAGCGCGAGCACTTCGGGCACTTGGTACGGCCTGCGGTCGGGCCGGTACCATTTCCGAACATCCGCGATCACGTTGTAGAAATGGATATAGCCATTCGCTCCGCGAGCGTAATCAGCGAGATCCAACGGCGCCTCCAGCTCCCGCGCCAGTCGAATCGTGCGCCGCTCGCAATCGGCCTCCAGCTCGCGTGTCGCAGCGAGCTTCTTCCGGATATTGCGTACCGGCTTGCCGGACAGCCATGTGTCGAGGTCGGCGTCCTTGTCATCGCGCCAGACGGTTGCGTTTTCGATCCACTGCGTGAGGTGGCAATACTCGTGCAGGAGGGTGCCGAGATGGCGTTCGTGCTTCCATGCGACAGCGAGCGTCGGCTGTCCGTGGTCGCTGAAATAGCCCGACGACTGCAACCCATCGCCATAGTCCACGAGATCGCTCGGCGCAAGGATCACGGCCACGCCGAAGCGCCAAGCGCGCGCAACGATTTCGCGCACCACCTCGTCCTCGGTCACGCCGCCTCCAGCATCTTGTGCGACACGCGTACCCGGCCAACCTCGCCGAAGCGCCGCGAGTAGGTGATCACCTGCGCATCGCGTCCGCTCATCCAGCCACCGCGCGAGGCGTAGGCGTCCGGCGCAGCGAGCGTGCGGTGCTGCTCGACGATCATCAGGTTCGTTTCCTTCACGTCGATATGGTGCAAATGGCCCATGTGCGCATAGGCGTGTTTCGTGCGCCCGAACACGTCGCGGAACTTGGCCGCGAACACCGTGTCCACGTTGGCCGGCTTGCGCTTGTGGCCGTGGTGGAAGAACAGCGCGGTCTCACCGTGCTCGACGCAGTAGTACGGATCGGGGCTGGTGTCGACCGAGATCCGCGGCTCATTCTCGTACACCGCCGCCAGCCATTCGCGCAACCAGATCGACGACGCCGGATCGTGGTTGCCCTCGGCCATCAGCACGTGAACGTGCGCATGACGTTCGAGCAGCAGCCCGATCACGCGACGGATCGCGCGGATGGCAACGCGCACCAGGCGCTGGAACCGCGTGTCCGCGTCGAGCAGGTGCTTCGATGCCGGCGTCACCGCATCCATCCCATCCCAATGAAGGAAATCGCCCAGCTGCGCGAACACCGCGCGTTCTGCGCGAGGCGCCTGCGCAATGGCCGCGGCGAACCAGTCGACGAGCATCTGCTCGGCGATGGCCGTGTCCCAGTCCGCGCCCGTTTCCTCGCCCCACGCCAGCATGCCGAGATGGAAGTCGGTCAGGACGTAGCAGTTCAGCAGATCCGGCAACGTAGCGACCGGCCCCTTGCGCGGTTTCTCGCGTGGCAACTTCTCCGCGAAGGCGGAGACCGCCGCGCGCATGATTGCCTCGCGCGCCTTCGCGTCCTCGTCGGCCTTCACCCATTGCAGCACCGTGTCGCCGGTGCGAAGATCGGTGAGCGTCGTCGTGCCGCGCACGCGGAAGCCTGCCGGCTGCGGCGCGTTCAGCCCATACTCGGGCGCAATGCCAATGCGCGCGTCTGCGGCCTCGGCCGCCTCAAGCTCGGGCGTGATTGGGAACGTATGCGGCTTCGGCCCCGCAGTGCAGCGACCCCGGCTACTGCCGTTGCGTATTGCCCCTTCTGCGCCGCACTTGGGGCAGCGCATGTCAGTCGCCGGTGTTCGTGGCGGGGGCGCAGAGCGGGTGCGCGTCGTAGGGCGCTGGCCCGCCGTGGTAGAAACCAATGACCCCGCCGTAGATTGTCGATCCGAACGACGAAACCCTCGCGCCCGGCGCCATCGGCGCGCCCTCGGCCTCGCATTGCAGTTGCAGCGCCGCGAGGATTCGCCACGCAGCGCCCGCGAGGTCGCCCTCGATCAAGTGCCTGCCGGCAGCGTCGAGATGATCGTCCGACTTGCCGCGCGCATGGTGCAGCGGTTGGCCGGGGTTGTGCTTCTCGTTGCCGAGGTAACTGTGATGCGCCACCTTCGCCAGCGCGGCTGGGAAATACTGGAAGCAGCCCGAATAAATCGGGTAGGTCTTTCGCTCGGCGCTGTCCTCGGGGAACGGGCCGTTCACAGGAGGCCACCCGATTTACCACGCGGATTGCGCGGGTAGCCGGTGCCGGGACATGGCCCGTCGATGCGCGCTTCATTCCCAAACCTCAGCCCATTGAACCAGCGGCGCAGGACGTATTGCCGCGCGAGGCTAATCCCGGTGAAGATGATGCCGATGCCGAACGCCTGTCCGCCGGTGACGTGAAACCCGAACAGCGGCAGGATCGCCATGTTCGCGCACCAGTTGATCGAAAAGCCCACGGCGATGTTTGCGGACGCCTCCGCGAGGCTTCCGGTTCGAGTCTGCATGACGCCCCTCGGGCAATGTCGCGGCCTCGCCGCGGAATAGGTGCCGGCGTGCCCTGTCGGGCAGCGTTGCGCGGGGTCGAGGCCGCGAGCCGGCGTAGAAACGAAAACGCCCCGGCCGCAGGGCCGAGGCGCAACATTCGCACGATGACATTCTGCGGCAAGGTGCGCGGGCGCTGTCAAGGGTGATTCCGAGGCGTGATGGCGTGGAGCGTTCCGCCAGCGAAGCGCAGAGCGCGCCCTTCGTAGAAACTGACCACCTCGCCAACGATACGGCCCCACGTCACGATCCGCGCATAGCTGAACCGCTTGCCGCGCCAGCGCACACGATGCTGCGTCCTCACCTCCGCCTCCGCCGCGCCGCCAACGCCAGCGCATCCTCGGCCGACTGTTCGAGCAACAGGCACGCGAACAGCAGCAGCTCCTGCCAGTCGCGCGGGCGGATGCCGTCCGGCTCGGGCGGGCAGCGCCACCCCTGCACGATGGCGTTGTACGCGTGCTCGGCCGCCGGCGCGAGATGACCGCGGCAGCGCCGCGCAGGCCCATAGCCGTCCGCGCCGTGCGTCGCCACGCTGCCAAGCTGCGCGCCCAGCCACACGATGCACCGCCGCGCGTGCGCCGGATGCCCGGTCGCCATGTCGAACGCGATGTCCGGGCCGATGTCGCCCGGGCCTGAGCGTCCAAAGCTGAGCGCGCCCGCGATCTCGACGTCGCGCGGCCCCAGTTCGCCGTCCGGCTCGCGCCAGGTCGTGTGCCCTGCCAGCGCGGCGACGCGCTCGCGGAAGGGGACGGGCGAGCGGGGCTCGTGCGTGGGCTTGAGCGCAGCGTTCGCTGTGGCCTGTCGTCGTGTGGTCATGGGCGGCTCCCGAAGTAGTAGCCGATAGCGAAACCGACGAGCGCATTGCGGCAATCGCGTTCGCTGCCCTTCGTGCAGGCGAGGCCGATGCTGAACACGCAAAAGGCCAGCAATCCTACGCACGCCAGTCCTAGCGCCAACGCTGTCCGCTTACTCACGCTGCTTTCCTCCTCTCGCAGTTGCGCGCCTCGACCTCGGCGCGGATGTTGTCGGCCAGCTCGTCCGGATCCGACTTCCAGTTGCAGACCATCAGCAACTCGGCCGGCGGCGTGCTGTCCATGCGGTCGACGACGATGCGGCCCGACAGATCCATGCCGACCTCGTAAAACTTCGGCCGTCCCTGCCGCGAACGCTTGCCCAGCCCGGCGATCGCTTCCAGCGCCGCCTCGGCCAGTTGCGTGGCCGTGCGCCGCTGCACCGAGCCGACGAAGATCGGAACGGTCGGTGTCACTGCGGGCGCTCCCATCGCCGGCGCGCCGCGGCAAGTTCGGTGATCGCGCTCGACTGGCCAAGCACGAAGCCCTGCAGCCCGCCCCGGCGCACGCCGATGCGGTAGCCGAGCCAGAGGGCGAGCGCGGCGCACAGCACGGCGAGCGCAGCAATCAGCATGGCGGTTCCTCCAGGTAATCGCGGATGACGTCGAACGCCTCCTCCCAGCCGCGGCAGACCTCGACGCGATGGCCTTGCGCTCGGAGCGACGAGTGCCACGCCCGCTGCTCGGCGCTGAGCTGGCCGCCCTTCGTGCGCTTGAGTTCGACGAACAGGCCATGCCAGCCGCCGCGGGCGACGGGCAGGTGGTAGTCGGGGACGCCGGCCTTCACGCCCTCGGCCTTGAGCTTGGCGGCGACGACGCGATGGC
>Ga0209023_10002649_pt1 | contig 22094 bp, 23 predicted proteins | sample LakOneMetagenome_FD_187468 | JGI IMG/M metagenome (GOLD analysis project Ga0209023, IMG submission 187468) | Freshwater and sediment microbial communities from Lake Erie, Canada (SPAdes) (version 2) | ecosystem: Environmental > Aquatic > Freshwater > Lentic | place: Lake Erie, Canada...
GGGTCAGTCGGTGAGCACCGGTTCCGCGGGGACGACGGCGGGGACGGACTCCTCGCGGACCTCCACGAGGAGCCAGGTCACGGCGGCAGCGGTCAGGCCGGTGCCGAGCATGTGGAGGCCGACGACCAGCACCGGCAGGCCGCCGAAGTACTGCACGAACCCGATCGCCGCCTGCGCCACCTGGATCCCGAGCAGCGCGTGGGCGGCTCGGTGGGCACCGGGGGAGGCGCCGGTCGCGCGCAGGGCATAGAAGAGGCCGACGGTGAGACCGACCAGCAGGAAGACCAGGTCGGCGTGCAGCTGGCTCATCTCGAGGGTGTCCAGGCCGTTGCGGGGCGCCTCGGCGTCACCGGCGTGTGGGCCGGCACCCGTCACCAACGTGCCGACATAGAAGACGACCCAGGCGACCGCAAACACCAGCCAGGCGAGCCGGACGACCGCCCCGCGGCGGACGACGGGGGCCGCATGGTCGACGCGCCGCAGGAACAGCACGGCCAGGCAGACGATCGCCAGCGACGGCACCATGTGGAGCGAGACGACCCAGGGGTTGAGGTTGGTGAGTACGGTGACTCCGCCGATGAGTGCCTGCGCGGGGATGCCGAGCCCGAGGACGAGGGCGAGTCGGGTGAGGTCGGCGCGGCCCGTCCGGCGGGCGGCCAGGTAGGTCCCGATGGCCACCGCGACGAGCACGAAGGTCAGCATCCGGTTGCCGAACTCGATCAGGGAGTGGAGGTCCGCCGCGCCGTAGGGGGTGAACGACTCCGAGGTGCAGCGCGGCCAGGTCGGGCAGCCGAGGCCGGACCCCGAGAGTCGCACCGCGCCCCCGGTCACGATGATGCCGATGTTGGTGGCCAACGTGGCCCAGCCCATCCGGCGCACCCACAGCAGCCGGTCGGTCTCAGTCATGGCGGTGTGACCTCATTCCCATGTGAAGGTCCGGGCGGTCAGGACGGCCCCGACGAGGGCCCAGACCAGGAGCACCGCGAGGTGTCCCCAGCCGATCCGGCCGTCGAGGAACGCGGCCCGCATGGCGTCGCCCAGCGCTCCTGACGGTAGCAGTGGCAGCAGTCGCCCGAGCCCGCCGTAGGACGTGGTGGGCACGACGACGCCGCCGCCGGCGAGGAGCAGGAGGTAGACCAGGTTGGCCACCGCGAGCGTGGCCTCGGCGCGGAGCACCCCGGCCAGGAAGAGGCCGAGCGACGCGAAGGCGGCCACCCCGAGCACGACGGCCAGCAGCGCGCCGGCCCAGCCGACGACGCCTCCCGTCGCCGGATGCCATCCGAGGGCCGCGCCGACCGCTCCGATGACGACCAGCTGGACGACGAGAACGGCCACGAGGGCGCCCGTCTTGCCGAGGAGCAGCCCATGGCGGGGCAACGGCGAGGCCCCCAGCCGCTTCAGGACGCCGTAGCGGCGCTCGAAGCCGGTCATGATCGCCAAGGACGTGAAGGACGACGACATGACCGCGAGGGCGAAGACGCCCGGGGTGAAGAGGTCGACCGGGCGCTCGGCCACCTGGATGCCGAGGCGCTCGGCGCCGTGGACCGCCGCGACCAGGACGATCACGGGGATCACGATCGCCAGGAGGAGCTGCTCGCCGTTGCGGAGCAGCAGTCTGGCCTCCATCCGGGCCTGGGCAACGACCTGCCGACCCAGGGGAGCCGCTCCCGGCCGGGGCGTGAACGGGCCGCTCATGAGTCACTCCCCGGGCGGCCCGGGTCGGTCAGCTCGACGAACACGTCCTCGAGGTCGAGTCGTCCGTGGTCCGTCAGCTCGTCGGGGGTGCCGGAGCGGACCAGCCGCCCGCGGTCGACGATGTGGACGAGGTCGGCCAGCCGCTCGGCCTCGTCCATGTGGTGGGTGGTCAGCACGACCGTGACACCGTCGGAGCGCAGCTCGTGGAGGACCTCCCAGGTCGCGCGGCGGGCGTGGGGGTCCATGCCGGCGGTGGGCTCGTCGACGAAGACGAGCTCGGGCCGGCCGATGAGTGCCATGGCGAGGCCGAGCCGCTGCTGCTGCCCACCGGACAGTCGTCGGTAGGGGGTGTGGCCGCAGTCGGCCAGGCCCAGCCGGGTGACGAGCAGGTCGACGTCCTGGGGGTGCGCGTGCAGCCGGGCGAGGTGCTGCAGCATCTCGAGGGCGCGGGCACCGGACCAGGCGCCGCCCTGCTGGAGCATCACGCCGATCCGCGGAAGCAGCTCCGCACGGTCGGCGATGGGGTCGAGCCCCAGCACCCGCACGCTGCCTTGCTGCGGCCGCCGGTAGCCCTCGCAGGTCTCGAGGGTCGTGGTCTTGCCCGCCCCGTTGGGGCCGAGCACGGCGGTGATCGTCCCCGTGGGCACGGTCAGTGACAGGCCGTCGACCGCCGTCGTGGCGCCGTAGTGCATGACCAGGCCGTCGACGACGACCGCCGCGGCGGGACGGTCATCGGGGGGCACCCGGCCAGTGTAGGAATGCGCCGTGGGGCCCTCCGGCGTGGGGTCGCCGGCCCTGGGACGGCGGTCGTGAGTGACCTCTCAGGTGCGCCTACTTGATCCGAGTTGGGCATTAACGTCACACTGGTGTTGTGGAATTCGCTGCAGCACCCCAGTTCGCCGACCCGGGCGTCGACCCGGTCGCGCCCGTGGGGGAGGCGTCCACCCGGGCGCGCGTCGCGCGATCCATCCTCGAGAACGGCCCGTCCACGGCCGTGGCACTGGCGGAACGCCTCGGCCTCACGCCGGCCGCCGTACGCCGGCACCTCGAGCAGCTGGTGGCGGAGTGTGCGGTCGTCCCGGCCGAACAGCGCGCCCAGGGCTCCCGGGGACGCGGTCGCCCGGCGAAGACCTTCGCACTGACCCAGAGCGGCCGCGACCGCTTCGACCAGCACTACGACGACCTCGCCGCCGAGGCGCTGCGTTTCCTGGCCGAGACCGGTGGCGACCAGGCGGTCACCGAGTTCGCACGGCGTCGGGTCGCGTTCATTGAGCGCGACTTCCGGGCCGTCGCCGACGCCAGCCCGGAGCTCTCGCGGGCCGAGGTGCTCGCCCAGGTGCTGAGCAAGGAGGGCTACGCCGCCAGCGTGCGTGACCTCCCCCTCGTGCATCTCGGGGCCAGCGCGACCGGGAGCGGCGAACAGCTGTGCCAGCAGCACTGCCCGGTGTCCCACGTGGCCCACGAGTTCCCGCAGCTGTGCGAGGCCGAGACCGAGGCGATCAGCAAGGTGCTCGGCACCCACGTCGCCCGCCTGGCGACGATCGCCCACGGCGACGGGGTCTGCACCACCTGCATCCCCGATCCACCGCCGGAGGCCCACGGGCCGTCGACCCCGGCGCACCCGACCACTGACTCCCCGCAGGTCCACCACAAGGATGGAGCGTCACTATGACGAGCATCGACCAGCTCAACCCCGGGCTCGAAGGCATCGGCCGATACGAGTTCGGCTGGCACGACGCCGACGACGCAGGAGCGACCGCCAAGCGCGGCCTCAACGAGGCGGTGGTCCGTGACATCTCGGGTCGCAAGAGCGAGCCCGACTGGATGCTCGACCTGCGCCTCAAGGGGCTCAGGCTCTTCGACCGCAAGCCCATGCCGACGTGGGGGGCCGACCTGAGCGCGATCGACTTCGACAACATCAAGTACTACGTCGAGTCCGCCGAGCGGCAGGCCACCTCGTGGGAGGAGCTGCCCGAGGACATCAAGAACACCTACGACAAGCTGGGGATCCCCGAGGCCGAGAAGCAGCGCCTCGTCGCCGGTGTGGCGGCCCAGTACGAGTCGACCGTGCTCTATCACTCGATCCGCGAGGACCTCGAGGAGCAGGGCGTCATCTTCGTCGACACCGACACCGCGCTGCGCGAGCACGAGGAGCTCTTCAAGGAGTACTTCGGCACGATCATTCCCGTCGGGGACAACAAGTTCGCGTCGCTCAACACCTCCGTGTGGTCGGGTGGCTCCTTCATCTATGTCCCGCCGGGTGTGCACGTCGACATCCCGCTGCAGGCCTACTTCCGGATCAACACCGAGAACATGGGCCAGTTCGAGCGGACGCTGATCATCGTCGACGAGAACGCCTACGTGCACTACGTCGAGGGCTGCACCGCTCCGATCTACTCCTCGGACTCGCTCCACTCCGCCGTGGTCGAGATCATCGTCAAGAAGGGCGGCCGGTGCCGCTACACGACGATCCAGAACTGGTCGAACAACGTCTACAACCTCGTCACCAAGCGAGCCGTCTGCGAGGCGGGCGCCACGATGGAGTGGGTCGACGGCAACATCGGCTCCAAGGTGACCATGAAGTACCCCGCCGTCTACCTGATGGGGGAGCGGGCCCGGGGCGAGACCCTGTCGATCGCGTTCGCGGGCGAGGGGCAGTACCAGGACGCCGGCGCCAAGATGGTGCACGCCGCCCCCAACACCTCGTCGTCGATCCTGTCCAAGTCGGTGGCGCGCGGCGGCGGCCGGACCTCCTACCGCGGCCTCGTGCAGATCAACGAGGGCGCCCACGGGTCCCGGTCCAACGTGCTGTGCGACGCGCTGCTGGTCGACCAGGTCAGCCGGTCCGACACCTACCCCTACGTCGACATCCGCGAGGACGACGTGTCGATGGGCCATGAGGCGAGCGTCTCCAAGGTCAGCGAGGACCAGCTCTTCTACCTGATGAGCCGTGGCCTGGAGGAGCACGAGGCGATGGCGATGATCGTGCGTGGCTTCGTCGAGCCGATCGCGAAGGAGCTCCCGATGGAGTACGCCCTCGAACTGAACCGGCTCATCGAGCTGCAGATGGAAGGAGCTGTCGGCTGATGTCGACCACCACCACGGCGGTCGAGGCCGCCGAGGCCGTTCGTGCTGCCCTTGAGGTCGATCCACCGAAGGACGTCGTGCAGAGTCACCTGCACCCGACCCCGTCCTACGATCTGGCCGACCACCCGATGCCCCTGGGACGGGAGGAGATCTGGCGGTTCACGCCGCTGAAGCGGCTTGCCGGACTGCTCGACGACCAGCCGTCCGACGGCCACCTGTCCTGGACCACGCACCTGCCGGCGGGGGTGACCCTGACCGAGATCAGCGCCGCCGAGGCCGTCGCGCTCGGTGAGGTGCTGCCGAGCGACCGGCCGGCCGCGCTGGCGGTGGCCCACGGCGGTGGCGCCATGCTGCTGGACATCCCGGCCGAGGCCGAGCTCGACGAGGCGATCCGCGTCGAGCTGCACGGTGACGACCCCGACACCCTCGTGTGGGGCCACCTGGTCGTCCGGGTGGGCGCGCAGGCCCGTGCCACGGTCGTCTTCGAGCACACGGGCAGCGTCCGCTACTCGGCGACGACCTCCGTCCTGGTCGGCGACGGCGCCCAGCTGGTGATGGCGTCGCTCTATGACTGGGCCGACGACACCGCCCACGTCGGGCAGGTCGGCGTACGAGTCGGGCGTGACGCCCACGTCCGGATCGCGGAGGTCACGTTCGGGGGCGACATCGTGCGGACCAGCACCAACGTCGACTACACGGGTCCGGGAGGCGAGGCCGAGGTACTCGGCCTCTACTTCGCGGACGCGGGCCAGCACATCGAGCACCGCCTCTTCGTCGACCACACCGCGCCCAAGACGCGCAGCCATGTCGTCTACAAGGGGGCGCTCCAGGGCGAGAAGGCACACACGGTCTGGGTCGGCAATGTGCTGATCCGCAAGATCGCCGAGGGCATCGAGACCTACGAGGAGAACCGCAACCTCGTCCTCACCGACGGCTGTCAGTCCGACTCGGTGCCCAACCTCGAGATCGAGACCGGCGAGATCGCGGGAGCCGGTCACGCCTCGGCGACCGGCCGGTTCGACGACGAGCAGCTGTTCTATCTCCGCAGCCGCGGCATCAGCGAGGTGGAGGCCCGGCGCCTCGTCGTCTACGGCTTCTTCAACGACCTGATCCGCCGGATCGACGTCCCCGCCATCGAGGCCCAGCTCCACTCCGCCGTCGAGGCCGAGCTGGCCGCCACGATGGGCAGCCTGATCGGGGTGGACGCCTGATGGGCTTCGAACGCGCCTGTGCTGAGGACGAGGTGCCCATCGACGAGGCGATCTCGATCGTCGTCGGGCGCTACACCCTCGCCATCGCCCGCGACGGCGAGGAGTTCTTCGCCCTCCAGGACGAGTGCTCCCATGCCGCCGTACCCCTCAGCGAGGGCGAGGTGCGCGACTGCACCATCGAGTGCTGGCTGCACGGGTCGACCTTCGACCTGCGCACCGGCAAGCCCACCGTTCTTCCCGCCACCGAAGCCGTGGCGACGTTCCCCGTCGAGCTCCGCGACGGTGACGTCTATGTCGACACCACCCGGACGCTCAACGGCGTCAACCCCAGCTAGAGAAGAGACCCAGCACATGAGCACCCTGGTCATCAAGGACCTGCACGCGTCGATCGAGGCCGACGACGGTGCCAAGGAGATCCTCAAGGGCGTCACCTTGACCATCAAGGACGGTGAGACGCACGCCATCATGGGGCCGAACGGCTCCGGGAAGTCCACGCTGGCCTACTCGATCGCCGGGCACCCGAAGTACACCATCACCAGCGGTGAGGTCACCCTCGACGGCGCCGACGTGCTCGCCATGAGCGTCGACGAGCGCGCGCGGGCCGGGCTCTACCTGGCCATGCAGTACCCCGTCGAGGTCCCGGGCGTCTCGGTGGCCAACTTCCTGCGCACCGCCAAGACCGCCATCGACGGCGAGGCGCCCAAGCTGCGCACGTGGGTCAAGGAGGTCAACGCCGCGCTCGACCGCACCGGGCTCGACCCGGAGTTCTCCCAGCGCAGCATCAACGAGGGCTTCTCCGGGGGTGAGAAGAAGCGGCACGAGATCGCCCAGCTCGAGCTGCTCAACCCCAAGGTCGCGATCCTCGACGAGACCGACTCCGGGCTCGACATCGACGCGCTCAAGGTCGTCGCCGACGGCGTCAACCGCTTCACCGCGGCGGGCGACAAGGGCGTCCTGCTGATCACCCACTACTCCCGGATCCTGCGCTACATCAAGCCCGACTACGTGCACGTCTTCGTCAACGGCCGGGTGGTCGAGGAGGGTGGTCCCGAGCTCGCCGAGCTGCTCGAGGCCGAGGGCTACGACCGCTTCATCCGGGCCGCGGTGTGACGATGAGCCACGACCTCCCGGGCCTGCTGCCCGAGCTCGAGGTGGTCCGCAAGGACTTCCCGATCCTGTCCCGCATCCTGGCGGGGGGTCAGCCGCTGGTCTATCTCGACAGCGCCAACACCTCCCAGAAGCCCCAGGTCGTCGTGGACGCGATGGTCGACCACCTCGAGCGCCACAACGCCAACGTCGCTCGCGCCATGCATCAGCTGGGCGCCGAGACGACCGCGGCGTTCGAACGGGCACGCGACCGGGTGGCCTCCTTCGTCGGGGGCCGCGACAACGAGGTCGTCTTCACCAAGAACGCCTCCGAGGCGCTCAACCTCGTGGCCAACACGCTGGCGTGGGCCGAGGGCGACTGGTCGGCGCGCGTCGGCAAACTGGGGCCCGGTGACGAGGTCCTCATCACCGAGATGGAGCACCACTCCAACATCGTGCCGTGGCAGCTGCTCACCCAGCGCACCGGCGCGACCCTGCGCTGGTTCGGTCTCACCGACGACGGACACCTCGACCTGTCCACCATCGACGACCTGATCAACGAGCGCACCCGCGTCGTGTCGCTCACCTGGGTCTCCAACGTGCTGGGCACCATCAACCCGGTCGCCGACATCGCCCGCCGCGCCCACGAGGTCGGCGCGCTGGTGGTCGTCGACGCGTCGCAGGCGGCCCCGCAGATGCCGGTCGACGTCACCGAGTCGGGCGCGGACCTGCTGGTCTTCACCGGCCACAAGACCGTCGGCCCGACCGGCATCGGCGTTCTCTGGGGACACCACGGCGTGCTCGACCAGCTGCCGCCGTTCCTCGGCGGAGGCGAGATGATCGAGACCGTCGCCATGGACCGCTCCACCTACGCCGAGGTGCCCCGCAAGTTCGAGGCCGGCACCCCGCCCATCGTCGAGGCCATCGGCCTCGGCGTGGCGCTCGACTACCTGTCGGGTCTCGGGATGGAGCGTGTGCACGCCCACGAGCAGGCCATCACCGGCTATGCCCTCGAGGGGTTGTCCACCGTCCCCGGCCTCACCATCCTCGGCCCGACCTCGGCGGCCGAGCGTGGCGGTGCGGTCGCGTTCCAGCTCGACGGTGTGCATCCCCACGACATCGCCACGGTGCTCGACACGCGGGGAGTCGCCGTCCGCGCTGGTCACCACTGCGCCAAGCCGCTGCATGCCCGGTTCGGGGTGCAGGCGTCGACGCGGATGTCGTCGTACCTCTACACGACACCGGGTGAGATCGACGCGCTGGTCGAGGCGCTGCACTACACCCGCGACTACTTCAAGGTTGGCTGACCCATGACTGCCGAGCTCGACAGCCTCTACCAGGAGATCATCCTGGACCACTACAAGCACCCTCACCACAAGGGACTGAGGGAGCCGTTCGAGGCCGAGGTGCACCACGTCAACCCCACGTGCGGTGACGAGGTCACCCTGCGGGTACACCTCGAGCAGGAGGGAGGTGACACCGTGGTGAGGGACGTGTCCTACGACTCCCTCGGCTGCTCCATCTCCCAGGCCTCCGCCTCGGTGATGACCGACCTCGTCATCGGCAAGACCGTGACCGAGGCGATGGCGATCCAGGACGAGTTCCTCAGCCTGATGCAGGGCAAGGGCCAGATCGAGCCGGACGAGGAGGTGCTGGAGGACGGCATCGCCTTCGCCGGCGTCGCCAAGTTCCCCGCTCGCGTCAAGTGCGCCCTGCTGGCCTGGATGGCCTGGAAGGACGCGACCGCCGTCGCCTTTGCCGCCCCCCTCACGGAGGAGAACTCGTGACCGACAGCGACCACCTGCCCCACGTCCACCCGACCAGCGTCGGCTCCGGGTCCGGCGCGGCTACCGTCCCGGCCGGCGCCGCGGCCGGTCTGCCCGCCGGGGTTCCGTCCCCGGCCGGAGTGGCGACGGCCGACGACGTCACCGAGGCGATGAAGGACGTCGTCGACCCGGAGCTCGGGATCAACGTCGTCGACCTCGGCCTGGTCTATGGCGTCCACGTCGACAGTGACAGCAACGTCGTCATCGACATGACGTTGACCTCGGCGGCGTGCCCGCTGACCGACGTGATCAGCGACCAGACCAACGCCGCGCTCGAAGGCATGGTCAAGGACGTCGCCATCAACTGGGTCTGGATGCCACCCTGGGGCCCCGACAAGATCACCCCCGACGGCCGCGAGCAGCTCAGGGCACTCGGCTTCAACGTCTGAGGTCGCGTGGGCTGCCGGCCGATCGACTAGCGTCAGCCGCGTGACACAGGTGCTGGTGCCCGGCGAGCGGTTCGAGCGCTGGGTCGCCAACTTCACCGGCCGGCACGGTCCGACCGGGCTCACCGTCGCGGACGGCGCCCTGTCTGGCGCCGCCGAGGACGGCTCGACGTTCGTCGCGCGGCTGCCCTTCGGTCACGCGTACGGCGGCCGGGCGGACGCCGCGGACGTGGTGGCGGCCGCGCTGCCTCCCGAGCGCTGGGGGGTGCTCCTGGTCCGCAAGGGCGGGTTCGCGATCGCGCGGCTGGCGCAGGGGCGGCTCGAGGAGCACAAGATCGGTCAGCGCCACGTCCAGGGGCGCACGAAGGCCGGCGGGCAGAGCCAACAGCGGTTCGCCCGGCGGCGGGACAACCAGGCCCGCCAGGCCTTCGAGGCCGCAGCGGACCACGCGGCCCGGATCCTCGGCGGGACCCGCACGGTCGTCGCCGGAGGTGACCGCGCGGCCCTGTCGGAGGTGCTCGCCGACCAGCGCCTGCGATCTGTGGAGATCGTCGGTCCGTGGCTCGCCGTACCCGACCCACGCCGCAAGGAGCTGGACGCGGCCGTCCTCGACGCGCAGGCGATCCTGGTCGAGGTGACCAACGCCTGATCCACCCGGGTGCCGGGCCTAGAGTGAAGGCGTGGACGCAGTCATCGAGACGCGTGGTCTTGTGAAGCGGTTCGGCAGCGTGGTCGCCCTCGACGGGCTCGACCTGACCGTGTCGGCGGGGGAGGTGCATGGCTTCCTGGGCCCCAACGGCGCCGGCAAGTCGACCACGATCCGAAGCCTCCTGGGCCTGTTGCGGACCCACGGTGGGACAGCCCGGGTGTTCGGGCTGGATCCCTGGTCCGACGCCGTGGCGATCCACCGGCGGATCGCCTATGTGCCCGGAGACGTGAGCCTGTGGCCCAACCTGTCCGGCGGGGAGACCATCGACCTGCTGCTCCGCATGCGCAAGGCGGCGGCGGACCCGGCGCGCCGCGCGGAGCTGCTCGAGCGGTTCGAGCTCGACCCCACCAAGAAGGGCCGGGCCTACTCCAAGGGCAACCGCCAGAAGGTCGCCCTGGTCGCTGCCTTCGCGGCGCCCTCCGACCTGCTGATCCTGGACGAGCCCACCTCGGGACTGGACCCGCTCATGGAGCAGGTGTTCAACCAGTGCCTGGCCGAGCACAAGGCCGCCGGGGCGACGGTGCTGCTGTCGAGCCACATCCTGAGCGAGGTCGAGCTGCTGGCCGACCGGGTCACGATCATCCGCGACGGCAAGGCCGTCGAGACGGGCAGCCTCGCGTCCCTGCGCCACCTGCGCCGCAACCGGGTGCACGCCGAGGTGGCCGGAGCCCTGCCGGACCTCGGTGCGCTCGTCGGCATCCACGACCTGGCGGTCACCGACCACACGGTCACGTGCACGGTCGAACCGGAGGGTCTGGTGTCCCTGCTGACCGCGTTGACCGGCGCCGGCGTACGGAGCCTCACCAGCACGCCGCCCACGCTCGAGGAGCTCTTCCTCGACCTCTACCGAACCCCGGGGAGAGAGGCGGGGTCGTGAGTGACACGCTGACCGGGACCTGGGGACTCGCCCGCTTCGAGCTGCGGCGAGACCGGGTCCTGGCGTCGGTCTGGCTCTTCCTGCTGTTCATGATGTGTTATGCCTCGGCGGCCGCGACCGACACGCTCTATCCGTCCGACGCCCAGCGCGCCACGGCTGCCGAGCTGATCAACAGCAGCCCGGTGACCGTGGCCATCTATGGCCCGATCCTCGACGTGCACAGCCTCGGCGAGATCGCGATGACCAAGACCACGGTCCTCTACGCGATGTTCGTGATGGGGCTCGGGCTGGTGCTGGTCCGTCGCCACACCCGGACCGAGGAGGAGAGCGGGCGTCAGGAGCTGCTCGCGGCAACCCTGGTCGGACGGGACGCCCCGCTGGCCTCGGCCCTCGTGGAGGCCACCATCGTGATGCTCGCGCTGGGGCTGCTGGCCGCGGTGGGCAACATCGCCGGCGGCCTCCCGGTCGGCGGCTCCCTGCTCTTCGGCGCCTCCTGGTTCGGCAGCGGCCTGGTCGGCATCGGCATCGCCGCCGTCGCGGTCCAGCTGGCGGCGAGCACGCGCACCTGCGCCATGATCGGCTCGGCGGCCATCGGTGTCGTGTTCTTGACCCGAGCCGTCGGCGACACGGCCGTGCCCTGGTTGAGCTGGCTGTCGCCGCTGGGCTGGAACACCCAGCTCCGGGCCTGGTCCGACCCGCGGTGGTGGGTGCTGCTGCTCTATCCGGCGCTGACCGCGGCCCTGCTCTGCCTGGCCGTCGCCCTGAGGGCCCGGCGTGACCTGGCCGGCGGCCTGGTCGCCGAGCGTCCCGGCCCGGCGGTCGGCAGTCCGCGGCTGCGCGACGTCCTCGCCCTGACCTTCCGGCTCCACACGCATGCGCTGCTCGGGTGGACCATCGGCGCCGCGGTCATGGGTGGGGTCTTCGGGTCGATCGTGCCCAACCTGGGCTCGCTCTTCGAGTCCGCGACCGGCAAGCGGTTGCTGGCGCTGCTGGGCGGAAACGGGGCCATCGAGGACGCGATGCTGGCGGGGATCATGTCCGTGGTCGCGTTCGTGATCACCGGCTTCGCGATCACCGTCACCGTCCACGGGGGCACCGACGAGGCCGACGGGCGCACCGACGAGGTGCTTGCCACGGCCACGCCCCGGTCGCTGTCCTTCGCCGCGGTGGCGATCGTGGCCTTGGCCGGGGCGACCTGGCTGCTGCTCGTCACCGGTGTCGCGGCCGGGCTGGGGTACGGCGCCGGGGGAGGCGGGCTCGACAACACCTTCGGGCGGACGCTCGGAGCCGCGCTGGCTCCGGCACCCGCCCTGTGGCTCACCGCCGCCCTCGCCCTGCTCTGCCTCGCCTTCGGCAGCAGGTGGGCACTCATCGGATGGGGAGTGCTCGCCTTCTTCGTGACGGTCGGGCTGGTCGGTGAGCTGCTCAGCCTTCCGGGTTGGGTGGTCGGGCTGTCGCCGTACCAGCACGCCCCGCTGGTCCCCAGCGAGCCGATCGACTGGGGCGCCGAGCTCACCCTGGCGGGGATGGCCCTGCTGGTCACGGCCCTGGCGTGGTTGACCTACCGCAACCGCGACATCGGCTAGCGTGCCCCTGAGCGACCAGGAGGGACCATGTGGCAGCCCGAGCCGGGGTGGCAACAGTTGCCCGGCGGAGCGAGCACGTCGACCGTCGGCGTCTGGCTGGCCCAGGAGGCCGGGCGTGAGGTCGTGGTCAAGCGCCTCGGTGTCCCCGACCCCCACGACCCTCCCGAGCTGCTCGATCCGCGCCACTTCGCCTACTGGCGTCGGGTCGCCGACGTGGCCCTCGACGGGGTCGTCGCCGACACTCCCGGGCTGCGTGCCGCGCGGGTGCTCCGGGTCGAGGAGGACCCGGCCGGGGTGACCGTGGTCCACGAGCGGGTCCCGACGGTCGACAATCCCGGACTCTTCGTGGCGCGAGCCCTCGGACGGTTCGCCGGGGTCGATCTGCCCAAGCGTCCGTGGCTCGCCCGCCACCAGCTGCACGACCGGCTCGCCCGGATCGAGCGCCGTGGCGGCTGGCCGACCCTGGCCCGGACCACGGTGGCCGACGTGGCCGAGCACCTCTGGCTGCACCGGCGGTCCTTCCTGGACGCCCTCGACGCCCTGCCGCGAGTGGCCCAGCACGGCGACCCGGTTCCCGGGAACCTGCCGGGCCGGCTCGGTGACGACGTCGTCGCGATCGACTGGGCCACGCTCGGACGCGGGCCCGTGGGGGCCGACGTCGGCTACTACGCCCTGACGGCGCGCGAGGACTTCGAGCACCTCCTCGACGCCTATCTCGAGGCGCTGCCCGCCTCGGTCGCCAGCCCCGCCGAGGCGCGCCTGGGCGCCCAGGTCACCGCCGTCTACACGGTGCTCAGTCGCGCCGAGTGGGCGCTCGCCCGCGTCGCCGACGGCGAGGGCGCCCTCGCCGGCAAGTTCCGCCACCCCAGCGTCGCCCCGCACCTGCGCGCCCTCCAGCGGCAGTTCCCCCAGATCGAGGCCCTGCTCGGCTGACCGGTCGCCCCGGGGTCTGGGCCGGCGGCCGGGGCCGGGAGTCTGGCGTCTGGGGGCCGGGGCGGCTTCGCGGTGGCGGTTCATCAAGGTAGGTGGGTGGCCCCTCACCTACCGTGCTGAACTCACCTGGGTAAGTGAGGGTTGACCTACCTACCTTGATGAACCAGCGGCGGGCGACACCTCAGGGAGTGTCGACCGTCCAGACCTTCTCGCAGGCGGCGAGGGTGCCGTCGGTGTAGCCGACGTTGAACCAGTTCATCCGGGACTGGGCCGACCCGTGGGTCCAGGACTCGGGGGAGACGCGGCCGGAGGTCTGCTGCTGGATCCGGTCGTCTCCGACGGACTTGGCAGCGGCGAGGGCCTCCTCGATGTCCTGGGTGCTGAGATCGGTGATGAGCTCCTGGCCGCCGGCATCCTGGGTGGCCGTCGCGTTCTTGGTCCACATACCGGCGAAGCAGTCCGCCTCGAGCTCGAGGCGGACCGCGTCGCTCTTGGGACCCTGCTGGGTCTTGACGCGGCCCATGATGCCGAGCAGGTTCTGGATGTGGTGGCCGTACTCGTGGGCCAGGACATAGGGCTCGACGAACGCTCCGGCCGGTCCGTTGAGCTGGCGCTGGAGAACGTCCTCGAAGAACGTGGTGTCGAGATAGATGGTCTGGTCGCTGGGGCAGTAGAACGGCCCCACCTGGGAGCTCGCGGCGCCGCAGCCGGTCTGCACCGAACCGGTGAACGTCACCAGCGCCGCCTCGGGCTGGAACTTGCTGCCGAGGGTGTCGGACCAGAAGTCGGTCAGTGAGTTCTCCACGGCGACCCGGGCGCAGTCGGTGGAGTTGTTGGCGTCCTCGCCCGTCTCGCAGCTGGCATAGCGCTGGGTGTCGGCCATCCGGGAGGTGTCCATCCCCGAGCCGGACCCGGAGCTGCCCGTGCCGAGGATGCTGCCCAGGTCGACGCCGCCGCACATCACGAGGACGAGGAGCAGGCCGATGATGAGGAGCCCGCCGATCCCGCCACCGGCCTTGCCACTCGGCATCGGGATCCGCATCCCGCTGTTGCCCGTCCCGAAGCCACCGCCGCCACTGGACCGCCCCGCGTCGTGGACGCGATCGGTATCGATGCGGGCCTTGGGGTTGAAACGCATGGCCAGGTCCCTTTCGACGGGTGGTGCCCTCCGGCGGAGGTGCTCGCAGGAAGCGGGGGTTCGGGACCCCGGCCAGTAGACTAAGGCCCGACATGATCACCGCCCAACACGTGCAGGTCCGTGCCGGGGCTCGGTTGTTGATGGACGACGTGACGTTCCGCGTGGCCGCGGGCGACAAGATCGGTCTGGTCGGTCGCAACGGCGCCGGCAAGACCACGCTCACCAAGATCCTCGCGGGCGAAGCACTGCCCGCCGCGGGTCAGGTCCATCGCACCGGCCTGGTCGGCTACCTGCCTCAGGACCCCCGCTCCGGAGACCCGGAGCAGCTCGCGCGCGACCGCATCCTGTCCGCGCGCGGCCTTCACGACGTCGTACGCCGGCTGCGTGAGGCCGAGAAGGACATGGCCAGCGAGGACGACGCGGTCCGGGAGAAGGCGATGAACCGCTATGCCCGCGCCGACGCCGAGCTGCACGCGGGCGGCGGCTATGCCGCCGAGTCCGAGGCGGCGCGGATCGCCGCGAGCCTCGGCATCGAGGACCGCGTTCTCCACCAGCCGCTCAGCACCCTGTCCGGTGGCCAGCGGCGCCGGGTCGAGCTGGCCCGCATCCTGTTCTCGGGTGCGGAGACGATGCTGCTCGACGAGCCGACCAACCACCTCGACGCCGACTCGATCGTCTGGCTGCGCGACTTCCTGAAGGGCTACTCCGGTGGCCTGGTGGTGATCAGCCACGACACCGGTCTGCTCGAGGCGACGGTCAACAAGGTGCTGCACCTCGACGCCAACCGTGCCGAGATCGACGCCTACAACATGGGCTGGTCCGCCTATCTGACCCAGCGCGAGAACGACGAGCGCCGTCGTCGCCGCGAGCGCGCCAACGCCGAGCGCAAGGCCAGCTCGCTCATGGAGCAGGCCAACAAGATGCGGGCCAAGGCCACCAAGGCCCAGGCCGCCCAGTCGATGATGAAGCGCGCCGAGAAGCTGATGGCGGGGGTCGAGGAGGAGCGTCGGTCCGACCGCGTGGCCAAGATCGCCTTCCCGGCGCCGGCGCCCTGCGGCAAGACGCCGCTCACCGCCTCCGAGCTGTCGAAGTCCTACGGCTCCCTGGAGGTCTTCACCGACGTCGACCTGGCGATCGACCGCGGCTCCCGCGTCGTCATCCTGGGTCTCAACGGCGCCGGCAAGACCACGCTGCTGCGGATCCTCGGCGGGATCGACAAGCCCGACACCGGTGAGGTGGCGCCGGGACACGGCCTCAAGCTCGGCTACTACGCGCAGGAGCACGAGACCCTCGACGTCAACCGGTCGGTGCTCGAGAACCTCCACACCAACGCGCCGCAGCTCACCGACACCGAGGCGCGTTCCGTGCTGGGGTCCTTCCTCTTCTCCGGCGACGACGCCGACAAGCCGGCCGGCGTACTGTCCGGCGGCGAGAAGACGCGTCTCGCGCTCGCGATCCTCGTCGTCTCAAGCGCCAACGTGCTGCTGCTCGACGAGCCGACCAACAACCTCGACCCCGCCTCCCGCGAGGAGGTACTCGCCGCCATCCGCCGCTACCAGGGTGCGATCGTCCTGGTCACCCACGACGAGGGCGCCGTCCACGCGCTCGAGCCCGAGCGGGTGCTCATCCTGCCCGACGGCGTCGAAGACCTCTGGACCGAGGACTACGCCGAGCTGGTGTCGCTGGCCTGACCCGCCCGTGAGGACGCCCGACCGGGAACAAGCCGTTCCGGTCTGGGGTTAGGACTGCGGGCCAGCGTGGCCCTGTCATGCACCGAGGAGGTGTAGCGCATGTCGATGATGCACGGCATGGGACCCGCCATGCGCAACCTCCGGACCGACCGCAGCGTGGTCGACAACCGGATCGACCGATCGACCCTTCGCCGGGTCTTCGGTTTCGCGGCGCCGCACCGGCGCCTCATCTCCGTCTTCTTGGTCCTGACCGTCATCGACGCGGGTCTGGTCGTGGTCACGCCGCTGCTCGTGCAGCGGATCGTGGACCACGGGATCCTCCAGAAGGACGGCCAGCTGGTGACCCTGCTGGCCCTGGCCATGGCCGCCACCTCGATCCTCGACGCGTTCCTCACCGTCGGCAACGGCTACCTCTCCTCGCGCATCGGCGAGGGACTGATCTTCGACCTGCGCACGCGGGTCTTCGCCCACGTGCAGCGGCAGTCGCTGGCCTTCTTCACACGCACCCAGACCGGGGCCCTGGTCTCCCGGCTCAACAACGACGTCCTCGGCGCGCAGCGTGCGTTCACCTCGACGCTGTCCCAGACCGTGTCCAACGTGATCTCCGTGGTGGTGGTCGGCATCGCCATGCTGGCCCTGAGCTGGCAGATCACGCTGCTCTGTGTCGCCTTGTTCCCGCTGCTCTGGCTGACGTCTCGCTGGGTGAGTGGGCGACTGGTGGGCCTCACCCGCATGCAGATGGACAGCAACGCCGACATGGGCAACGTCATGACCGAGCGGTTCAACGTGGGCGGAGCGATGCTGCTCAAGCTCTTCGGCCGACGGTCCGAGGAGGACGAGCACTTCTCCGTCAAGGCCGCGGCGGTCCGTGACCTCGGCGTGCGCATCGCGCTCACCACCCGCGTGTTCGCGGCGGCCATGCTGCTCGTCCCCGCGCTGGCGACCGCCCTCGTCTATGGCTACGGCGGACAGCTGGCGATCAGCGGCGCCCTGAGCGTCGGCACGGTGCTCGCCCTGGCGACCCTCCTCCTGCGGCTGCTCGGGCCGTTGCAGGGGCTGTCCAACGTTCGCATCGACGTGATGACCGCGCTGGTCAGCTTCGAGCGCGTCTTCGAGGTCCTCGACCTCCCCTCCACGATCCAGGAGAAGCCCGGCGCGCTCACCCTGCAGCGGGGCTCCTCGTCCCTGGAGTTCGACCAGGTGTCGTTCACCTACCCGCGGGCCGAGGACATCTCGCTGGCCTCCCTCGAGAGTGTCGCCCGCACCGAGTCCCGGCCGACGGGGCCGGTCCTGACCGACGTGTCGTTCATGGCCGAACCCGGTCAGATGGTGGCCCTCGTGGGTCCGTCCGGCGCTGGCAAGAGCACGGTGACCAACCTCGTCGCCCGGCTCTACGACGTCACCGGCGGCGTGGTCCGCGTCGGCGGCCACGACGTGCGTGACCTGACCCTCCAGTCGCTGGAGGACGCGGTCGGCTATGTCACCCAGGACGCCCACATGTTCCACGACACCATCGGGGCCAACCTGCGCTACGCCCGACCCGACGCCACTGACGACGAGGTCTGGGCCGCCCTCGAGGCGGCCCAGATCGCGCCGCTCGTGCGGGGGCTGCCCGAGGGACTCACCACGGTGGTCGGTGACCGTGGCTATCGGCTGAGCGGCGGCGAGCGCCAGCGTCTCGCCATCGCCCGCCTGCTGCTCAAGGCCCCCGCCATCGTCGTCCTCGACGAGGCGACCGCCCACCTGGACAGCGAGTCCGAGGTCGCCGTACAACGCGCGCTCGATGCCGCGCTGACCGGCCGGACCGCTCTGGTCATCGCTCACCGGTTGTCGACCATCCGCGAGGCCGACCGGATCCTCGTGCTGGACGACGGCTCCATCGTCCAGAGCGGCACCCATGACGAGCTGCTCGCCGAGGGCGGCCTCTATGCCGACCTCTACCGCACGCAGTTCCGCGGGGCCGACGAGATCACCGAGGCGTCGGTCTAGCCGATAGCGTCACACCATGGACCTGGGGCTGCGGGATCGTGTCTTTCTGGTGACCGGTGGGAGCCGGGGGCTCGGGCGCGCGGGGGCGGCCGCGCTCGTCGCCGAGGGCGCCCGGGTGGTCGTCTCGGGGCGGGATCCCGCCTCGCTCGCCGCCACCGTCGAGGCCCTCGGCCCGGACAAGGCCGACGCCCTGGTCGCCGACAACGGTGACCCCGGCACCCCCAGCCGCTTGATCGCCGCAGCACTGGACCGTTGGGGGCGGATCGACGGGGCGTTGGTCAGTGTCGGTGGACCGCCGTACGGCGGTGTGCTGGGCGCCAGCGACGATGACTGGGTGCGCTCCTTCGAGTCGGTCTTCCTCGGCGCGGTGCGCCTGGCCCGCGAGCTGTGCGGGGTGCTCGAGCCGGGAGGCGCGCTCGCGTTCGTGCTGTCCTCGAGCGTCAAGGCACCGATCGGCGGCCTGGGGATCTCCAACGGGCTGCGCCCGGGCCTGGCCATGGCGCTCAAGAGCCTGGCCGACGAGGTGGGACCGCGCGGGATCCGGATCAACGGGCTGTTGCCGGGCAAGATCGCGACCGAGCGCCTGGCGGGGCTCGATGCAGCGACGGGGGACGCGGTCGCCTCGCGTGCGGCCGCCGAGGCGGAGATCCCGCTGCGCCGCTATGGACGACCCGACGAGCTGGGTGCCGTGGCGGCGTTCCTGCTGTCGCCGGCGGCGTCGTACCTGACCGGTGTCATGCTTCCGGTGGACGGCGGGCTGCAGCGGTCGCTGTAGCGTCGCCGGCCTCGTCAGGCCCGGCCGCCGCGGGCGTCGGTGGCGGCTGCCCCCGGGACGGCGGGGGAGAGGCCCGCTTGCGCCACTCGTCCCAGGCCAGATAGAAGAACCCACCGACCGCGAGCAGGCCGAAGAACCACCACTGGAGCCCATAGAAGAAGTGCGGGCCGTTGCCGAGGTCGGGCAGCTCCACGGGCACGAGCGGCTGATCCGGCTCGGGGTCCTCCGACTTCAGGTCGACGAAGCCTGCCAGCAGGTCACGGTCGAGGTAGTCGCCGATCGTCACGCTGCTCACCGCGCGGGTGGAGCCGTCGGTCACCACCGTGCTGTCGCCCGTCGCGTCGGCGCGGACCCAGCCGACGACCGTCACGTCGCCCAGCGGTGGGGAGGGTACGTCGTCGGGGGCCGCGCTGGTGTTGTCGGTGCGCAGCCAGCCGCGGTCGACCAGCACCGTCCCGGAGTCGGTCACCAGCGGGACGACGACGTCGACGCCCGAGGCGCCGTCGCGGGTCGAGTAGCGCACGACGACGGTGTCGTTCTCGTCATAGGTCCCGGTCGCGGTGACCAGCTTCCACTCCGAGGTCGCGGGCACCTCCCGCCCGATGGCGAGGACCTGGTCCACGGGCACCGGCGTCCCGGACTCGTTGCGGACCGTGATCGAGTTGCGCTCCTTGCGGTCCGCCAGGCGATGGAACTGCCACTGGCCCAGCCAGTAGGCCAGGTAGCTGAGCAGCACGACGGCCAGCGCGAGGAGAACCCAGCGCCGGGCGAGGAGGAAGCGGAAGGACCGCACGGCGACGAGGCTAACCGGTGCGGAGAAGCCGCCGACGCCGTGGGGGATGTGCGCGTCGGCGATGTCCGTGTGTGTGACGTCACACGTACACTCGGCCGGGTGACCCAGCGCATCCTCGACGACCGGTACGGACGGGTGGCCACCGACCTCCGTGTGTCCCTCACCGACCGGTGCAACCTGCGCTGCTCCTACTGCATGCCGGCCGAGGGACTGGACTGGCTGCCCGACGAGACCGTGCTCACCGACGACGAGGTCGTCCGGCTGATCGACATCGGAATCAGGATGCTCGGCATCCGCGAGGTTCGCTTCACCGGAGGTGAGCCGCTCGTACGCCGTGGGCTCGTCGACATCGTGCGCCGCACCCGCGAGGTCGGCCCCGATGTCGAGATCTCGCTGACCACCAACGGGCTGGGCCTGTCTCGGGCTGCCTCGGCGCTGGCGGCGGCCGGACTCGACCGCCTCAACGTCAGCATCGACAGCATCCGCCCCGAGACCTACGCCGAGATCACCCGCCGTGACCGCCTGAAGGACGTGCTAGCCGGGCTCGCGGCCGCGCGGGACGCAGGGCTCGGGCCGATCAAGACCAACGCCGTCCTGATGCGGGGCATCAACGACGACCAGGCGGCCGAGCTGCTGCGGTGGTCGATCGCCGAGGGCTACGACCTGCGGTTCATCGAGCAGATGCCGCTCGACGCCCAGCACCACTGGCGGCGCACCGAGATGATCGTCGCCGATGAGATCCTCGAACGGCTCCAGGCCGAGTTCGACCTGTCGCCGGCCAAGGAGCCGCGAGGGAGCGCTCCCGCCGAGCTGTTCCTCGTCGACAGGGGACCCGCCACCGTCGGCGTGATCGCCTCGGTGACGCGGCCCTTCTGCGGCGACTGCGACCGGGTCCGGCTGACCGCTGACGGAGCCGTGCGCAACTGTCTCTTCGCGCGCGAGGAGTCAGACCTGCTGACCCCGCTGCGGGCCGGGGCCACCGACGAGGAGCTGGCCGATCGCTGGGTGGTCGCCCTGCGCGGCAAGCGAGCCGGCCACGGCATCGACGACCCCACGTTCCTCCAGCCGGATCGGCCGATGTCGGCCATCGGCGGCTGACGTTTCCCCCGAGCCCGCCGATCGGCGTACGACCCGGGTCGCGTCGCGAGGCGGCAAGGAAGATGCCGGACAGCCACGGGGGGAGCCGTCCGGCATCTCAGCGATTCCCAGACGGGGGAGACTGGGTCCGCAAGTTGATTGTTGCACGACCCCGCCCCCCGGGACAACGACTCCCTGAACGCCGAGTTAGGTAGACCTTGGTTGCCTGGTGAGGGCCTGTTCGCCGCGTCGAACGATTCGCTCCGCGGCCCTGTGGACGGCCCTCTGGGGCCCGGCTCAGTCGGTTCAGCCGAGGTGACGAAGGTCGGAAGGGGCCTCGGGCAGGTCGATGGCGTCGGCACCGCGGGAGGACGTGTTGGCCACCACGACCGACACGTAGGGGAGCACCACGGCGCCGGCCAGGAAGATCCACAACAGCACGCCGTGGCCCACGACGACGGCACCGATGACGCACCCGGTCCGGACGGCCATCGAGATGAGGTAGTGCCGCTGGCGCGCCGAGGTGTCCTCGTGCCGACTGGGAGGGGCCGTGGTGATCCTGATCGGCTCCTCGCTCCGGCGTCGATCGCGGGCGGGCATGGCCCCCACTGTACGTCGGCGGGCCGCGAGACCACCGGGTCGCCTAGCATCACCCGAAGACCCCTCCGGGCCGCAGCTCCCCAGCGACGAAAGGCTCGTCATGACCAACCGCACCTACCGGCTCTCCGAGATCGTCGGAACCTCGCCGGACAGCATCGACCAGGCGATCCGCAACGGTGTCGAGCGTGCCGGGCAGACGCTTCGTCACCTCGACTGGTTCGAGGTGACCGACATCCGTGGCCAGATCAAGGACGGCCTCGTCGGGCACTTCCAGGTGAGCATGAAGGTCGGGTTCCGCCTCGAGGACCAGTGAGTCACTTTCGCCTACTGCGCGGTAGTCGCTAGCGTCATGCCCCGTGAGCGATGCAGCCGTGAGCGAGACCTCGTCCGACAAGCCGGCGGGACGGTCCGTCCTGGTCACCGGCGGCAACCGTGGCATCGGCCGGGCGATCGCCGAGGCGTTCGTCGCGCTCGGTGACCGCGTGGCCGTGACGACACGGAGCGGCGGTGCGCCGGACGGGTGTCTCGACGTACGCTGCGACGTCACGGACGGCGAGTCGGTCGACGCCGCCTTCGCCCAGGTCGAGGCCGCGCACGGGCCGGTCGAGATCCTGGTTGCCAACGCCGGCATCACC
>Ga0209023_10002650_pt1 | contig 22059 bp, 16 predicted proteins | sample LakOneMetagenome_FD_187468 | JGI IMG/M metagenome (GOLD analysis project Ga0209023, IMG submission 187468) | Freshwater and sediment microbial communities from Lake Erie, Canada (SPAdes) (version 2) | ecosystem: Environmental > Aquatic > Freshwater > Lentic | place: Lake Erie, Canada...
GCCGCAGCATGGCTTTGAACCGGTTGATAAAATAATCGTCCGTCAGCTGGCTTTCCAGAGAGGCGAAATTATAAGTATCGGAAATGAAAGGGTAAGCAGCATCAAAGAATTTATACTTCCCCTCGTCCGTTAAAAACAACACACTTAAATTTTTTACCTGCTGGGTTGTAAAACATTTTGACTTAAATGTTTTTTTTGCCATACTAACCATGTCATCGTCGTTATTTTCTGCGGCCATTTTTTTACGGAGTTTTAAAAAATCATCTTCGGCAGCAAAGGCTTTACAATCAGAATTGGGAAGCAATGGCTTTGATGAAGGGGCTTCCTTTTTTTCCGGCACAACAAGTTTATCGGCTTTCTTATCTTCAGTTACCACAACAGGCTGCTTATTTACAACTTCAGTTTTTTCAGTTGGTTTCACTTCAACAGGGCTGATAGTTTTGATTACCGCTGTATCCTTTTCCTCCTTTTGCGCTTCTTTTGCCTGCACTCCTTTTTCAACTGGTTTACTTTCGGCAGGTACAGCAGTTTTGGCTACAGGCTCCGCTTGCTCTGCTGCATTGCTTTTTTGCAGCGGGTCGTTTGTCTTTTTCTGCTGTATTGCAGGAGCAGTTATCTCTGCAGGAATTAAAAGCCGTATTGTGTCTGGTTTCCCATTTACATTGTCAACGAATATCATCTGCATGCCTTCGCTATCAATGGTACTGAGCAATTTTGTAATCGCCACCCGGGGTCTTACAGGTATTTCTTTTTTACTTTCCTCGGGTGGGGCTGCCTTTTCTTCAGTTTTAATTGCGGCTTTGGGTTCTTCAGGCTGTGGTATAGCAGCGTTGGCCGGTACCTGGGCTTTTGCCACATCAGCAGCGGCCTGCTTATCAGACCGCATTACAACCTCCATCGTTTGCCAGTTAAACAACCCCCATCCCCTGTCTCCAAAATTTTTTACAATATACCCGGCATCTTTTTTGTTTAGCGTACATGTAACATCCTGTTCCGGCCATTCGTTTTTAGGAAAACCCAGCGTTAAAGTATAGGTTCCGTCCAAAAGTTTGGGAATTATTAAATAACCAGATGCTGATGAGCTGAATATTTTTTTTTCAATCTTTGCGTAAAAAGGCTGCTTATTTTCTGTTTGCAAATAAATGAACCTGTTTTGCTGTGCCATGCCAGCATAGTTGGTTAAAACAAGAAGAAAAACAAGTAAAGCAGGGAGCTTTTTAATAAAAAATTTCATTTAAATAATATAAACGACATCACCTATTGCAATACTGCTGAAACCCGGGTGTTGCCGGTATCAAAAATACTTATTAAACTAATTCCTTTGCCACTTAAATAAAAATACATTTCCAGATATCATAACACACCTTAATTTTGACACCTAAATCAATAATATGAAGAAAATTCTTGTTTTGCTGGCAATTGCACTTAGCCCGGTTGTATTATTTGCCCAGCCCGGCCAGGAACCAAAGGACACCAGCTGGAAAAAAGTTTACAGGGCCACATCTACAAAAATTAATGACCTTGTTCATACCAGGCTGGAAGTGAGGTTTGATTACGATAAGGCATGGATGTATGGTAAAGAATGGCTTACTGTTAAGCCGCATTTTTACACCACCGATTCGCTTACTCTTGATGCAAAGGGCATGGATATTAAAGAAGTGGCCATAATGAAAGGCACTACCAAGTCGCCATTGAAATATGATTATGACGGCATGATGCTCCGTATAACGCTCGATAAACTTTATAAAGGGGGCGAAAATTACACGGTTTACATTGATTATATCAGTAAGCCCAACGAGGTAAAAGTTAAGGGCAGTGCCGCCATTAATGATGCCAAAGGATTGTATTTTATTAATCCTAAAGGAGAAGAGAAAGACAAACCTACACAGATATGGACGCAGGGAGAAACAGAAGCCAATAGTGTGTGGATGCCCACCATTGATAAACCCAACCAAAAAACTACTGATGAAATTTACATGACTGTTCCGGCTAAGTATGTAACATTAAGCAACGGTTTGTTGATAAGCCAGAAAAAAAATGCAGATGGTACACGTACCGATTACTGGAAAATGGATTTACCACACTCGCCGTACTTATTTTTTATGGGTGTTGGTGATTATAAAATCATTAAAGACAGTTATAAAGGCAAGGAAGTAAGTTATTATGTTGAGCCAGAGCAGGCCCCTTACGCAAGAGGTGTATTTGGCTTAACCCCGGAAATGATAAAATTTTATTCTGACAGGCTGGGTATTGATTATCCCTGGCAAAAATATAACCAGATTGTGGGCCGTGATTATGTAAGCGGCGCTATGGAAAATACCACCACCACCCTGCACCAGGAAAGTGCCTATCAAAATGCAAGGCAGCTAACCGATGGCAACAGCTGGGAAACGGTGATTGCGCACGAACTGTTTCACCAATGGTTTGGAGATTTAGTTACAGCCGAAAGCTGGAGCAATATCACCGTTAATGAAACCATGGCAGATTACAGCCAGACCTTATGGATGGAATACAAATACGGTAAAGACGCAGGTGACGATGAAAATTACCAGGGTATGACGCAATACCTGTCTAATCCCAATGAAGCAAAAAAAGATTTAGTGAGGTTCAGGTACAGTGATAAAGAAGATGTTTTTGATTTGGTGAGCTATCAAAAAGGGGGCCGTGTACAGCATATGCTGCGGAATTTTGTAGGAGACGATGCCTATTTTAAATCATTGAATAATTATTTAAACACCAATAAATTCAAAAACGGCGAGGCCCACCAGATGCGCCTGGCATTTGAAGAAGTAACCGGTAAAGATTTAAGCTGGTACTGGAACCAATGGTATTTTGGAAACGGGCACCCTGTTGTAAAAATTGATTATAATTATGATGATGCTGCAGGAAAGGCCATGGTAATAATTGAGCAGGTTCAAAAAACAGATAAAATTTTTAAACTGCCCTTGGCCATTGATGTGTATAACGGTGCCGCCAAAAAGAGATACAATGTTTGGGCTGAAAACAAAATTGACACTTTTACTTTCAGTTATACCAAACGGCCTGATTTAATTAATGTGGATGCTGATAAAATAACACTGTGGCAAAAAACTGATAATAAAACCGCTGAGAATTTTATTCACCAGTTGAAGTACGCACCTTTATACCTTGACAGAAGAGAAGCCCTGGATTATTTTTCTAAAAAGGGCATGAAAGAATTAGCAGAAGGCTTGAAAGACAAATATGCCCCGTTAAGAGAATATACTTTGAATAAACTGACTGCAGGAAAACTGGCCGGAGATGCTGATGTATTGAAAGCCACAGAAGCATTAGTAGCTAAAGAAAAAAATAAGAAAGCCAAAGCAGCAGCCATCAGTTTACTTGTTAAAACAGGCGACACTAAATATGCAGTCATTTATAAAGCCAATGTAAACGATTCTTCTTACAGTGTGTCCGGCGCTGCACTTAATGGATTGGCTTCTTTAGAACCCGCAAATGCCTATGAACTTGCAAAAAAATACAGCTCTGATGCCAAAGGAGATTTAGGCGAAGCTGTGGATGGCATTATCATGGAAAACGGTACGGAAGCAGATTTTGATTTTATTGCCAACCGTTTTGACAAGGCCCCATTAAGCCAGTCTAAATTTCAATCCATGGATGCCTTTTGTGACTACTTAAGCAAAATGGGTAATACCTCCAATATTAAAAAAGGAATTGACATGGTAATTAAATTCAGGGATGCTATTCCGGAAAATTTCAGAAATTTTACCGACCCTGCCATTAAAGAGGCCCTGGGAAGAATATCCAAGGCAAAAGGCAGCGAAATTGCCGATTACATAAAAAGTCTCTGGAAATAAAAGAGTTTAATTAAAAAAAGCCTTTCAAATGAAAGGCTTTTTTTTAGCATGTTCTACTTATTGCTTCTTTAATTTAATATTGTACTGTGCCCCTTCCGCTTCTATATGTAAAATATAAATGCCGCTGCTTATAATTTTACCAGCTGTATTAAAGTACAACAGGGATGATGCCGGCTGGCTGTAATTGCCGGTTACAATCAGCTTACCCGTCATATCAGTAAGGCTTACTGCAATTTTTCCCTTGGGTATTTTTGCAAAACGGATACTGATATTATCTATAAAAGGATTTTCAATTACAGTAGCATCCTGCTGCAAACCCGGATTTTTAATAACCACGATATTGCTGATCCGGGCATCCCCATTCAGGTCTGTCATTCTTAAACGGTAGTAATTCAATTCCGTGGCGCTTATATCGAGGAAACTGTAATTTTTAACACCGTTGCTGTTACCAGCAGCTTGCATAGTGCCAATTTTTTGATAATTGATGCCATCCGCAGACCGTTCAATTTCAAATGCAGCACTGTTATACTCTGCTGATGTGCTCCAGTTTAATAAAACGTTGTTACGCTGTAACTGTCCCGCAAAGTCTATCAGTGTTACCGGCAATGCATTGCCTACCGGGGACCGTTTTATGGAAGAATAATCCATCGGCAGCAATGCAGTATTGGTGACATTATATTTAGTGGCATATTTGTTTAATACTAATGACCAATCGGCTACAGCAAAAAGTCCGGCAGCATTTTCAAAGTTCAGATTGGTGAGGTTTGCACTTAAAGTGGAAGAACGGTTACCGATGTATTCTTTAATACCCACCCAGGTTAAGCTGTTTACTCCATCCTGGGCTGCTTTAGATGCATAATAATGGTCTGAATGATCACCTGCATTGTTAAGCGTATTAGTAGCATTGGTGGAATCAAGACTGAAGGTATTTAGCCAAACCTGTGTATTCAATCCCCGCTCAGTACCGATAATGGTGGCAATGGTGGTGGTCAGATCGTTCCATCCGGTATAAGTAGTACTGCCATCGATAGCAGCTATTGTGGGAATAGTTGCGGCCTTTAATTTTTTAAGACTATTATTACCAGTAGCTAAAAACCCGTTTCCGTTAGTATTGCCATCGGGGAGCCTGAGAAAATAAGTAACTGTATTGCCATAAACATATTTTTTAAGTGAATGGGCATTTATAGTTACCGTTTGTATTGCGGGGAATGCAGCGGTATTGACTGCTGACTGCAGCATATCCCAACCAAATTTTGCAGCAGCCACAGCACCGTTTTCTCTGGCAATATAAAAAGGAACTGCAGAACCATTAAATGCGGCTGTATTGTTCCCTTCCTCCCCGGCGGTAAGGGTAATAAATACTGTTTTGCCACTACCCTGCAAATCAGCTATCGCATTGGATGACATAAATAATTCCCAGTCGTCTGCATCAGCCTGAACGTAAAAGCTTACGGGTTGTGCCAGTAAATTATCGAGACATAGCAAAATCATTATTGATAGTAAAAGCTTTTTCATTTTTTATTTTTATTTGACGGATTATTAAAAAATTTACAAATCATTACTGCAGGATATCAATCTTCCTGTTTTCAACATACTTACCATTTAATATATTATGTATGGTATAGGTGCCGGGTTCTTTAATCTCATTTTGTATAGTAATTAAAACCGGTTTCCTGTCCATCACTTTATTTTGCGTCATATAAATACTATTGCCATTTCTATCCAGTATAGTAGTGATGAGGGTGCCGGGTTCGTAAGGACTAATCAGCATTTCAATTGCTTTGGCAGAAGCAATGGGCGAATTGACAGCAACCGTCATGGGTATTTCCGTAAGAAAATTAGTATTACTGACAGTTGTTTCGTCTGCTCCACGGTAATTTCTGGCAGTAGCGGCATTACCTGAAGGAGCCCTCAAAACGGAAAAATAATCCATGGGCAAATAGCTTTTGTGAATGTCATTATAAGAAGGCCGGTAACGGCTCTCTGTTATGCCCCAGGAACACAGCGCATAGAGAGCTGCTGCATTCTGATGATTACTAACGGTTAAGTTGGCCGGAAGATAAGAAGAGCGGTAATCCATATAGTGATTGATACCCACCCACAATGAATCCTTAATTGCGTCCTGAACAGCCTTTGATGCATAATAATGATCCGAATGGTCGCCACCATTGTTAAGCAGGTTGTTCACAATAAGAGAATCCAAACTTGCTGTATGTACCCATACCTGGTTATCCAGCCCCTTTTCGGCCATCATAATGGCTTTAATGGTATTGGTTAAATCAGTCCAGGACGTATAAGTTGTCAGGCCATCTACAGAGGTCATTGAGGTAATCAACCCGTTTTTAAATTTATACAGGCTTTTATTTCCTGTAATAGGGAAGCCTGCACCATGCACATCGCCATCGGCTAAACGGAGAAAATAATTTACCGCTTTATTGCTATTGTAAGCATATTTTACAATGCTGTGCCCGTTAAGGGTAACCCGGGTAAGGCTGGGGGTATCGGAAACAATGCCTCCATTAATATCAGCGGCATATTTTGCTGAGTACACTGAGCCGCGTTCCCTGGTCAGGAAATAAGGAACTGATGATACATAATTGCCGCTGCCATTACCCTCATCGCCTGCTGTAAGTGTAATAAACACCATTTTACCGCCGGCAGCCATATCCACCATTACCTGGCTGGACATGAAAAGCTGCCAGTCATCCTGGTGGGCCTGTACGGAATAAGACACATTTAGCTGTGCCTGCATTTTTAATGAAAATGCAATAAAAACAAGAATAAGAAATTTTCTTTTCATAGTAGTAGAAGGTAAAAGGTTTAAAAAATAATCAAATCATTTACCAGCAGGCATATTACAGCAATACCAATAAACTCAAAATTTGAAGTTGTAGTTTTTAAGCCGCTTACCAGCTTTTAATTTTAGCAACGGATACTGAAAGAAAAATTGCAGAAAATGCAGTTAACTGAGGGAGATACGGTATGCAAACATAGAATATTTTATTCAAATATGCAACCCTAAAGGCTGAATTTATTAAGATTTTTTGAACATAAAATGGGGGTTTCACCAATCCCCGCCTGCGCCACCGCCGCCAAAACTACCACCTCCAAAACCACCAAAACCCCCGCCGCCTGAGCCGCCGCCACCCCAGCCACTTCCACCACCGCCTGTCCACCAGATAGTTGGACCGCCGAAACCCCTGAAACCCCTGCGGCTCATATAGGATCCACCACCACCCCTGGAACTTATGGATAGGAAAACAATTACCAGTATAATGATGAAGATTATTTTAACCAGTTTACCTATTTTAACCGGGTTGCCATAGCCTTTTGGGGCTGAATATTTGCCTTCTGTTGCTTTAATAATAGCATCTGTTCCATTATTTATGGCATGATAATAATCCCCGCCTTTTAAATAAGGAATCACTTCGTTGTTTACTATCTCAGAGCAGGTATAATCCGGCATAACGCCTTCCAGCCCTTTACCCGTTGCAATAAAAACTTTTCGCTTTGTGTTATCGGGGCTTCTGTACACTAAAAAAACAACCCCGTTATTAAATTCTTTAACACCACCCACTCCCCATTTGTTTCCCAACTCCACAGCAAAGTCGCCGGCATCCATCCCGGCAATATCGTCTGTCGTTACAATAGTAATTTGCGTGGAAGTGCGTTTGTCAAAATCAACCAGTTTCTGTTCAAGTGCAGCTTTCTGTTCTTCTGTTAACAAATTAAGCCTGTCATTAACCAGCTTTTGCGGAGATGGTCTGTCGGGTATGTTTTGTGCTGACACCTGCACAAAAGCAAATGCCATCAAAAAGAAAAAAATATGTTTAATACCTTTCATTAAATATTTTATCAACTGCCAAATACAATTGCATCCGGCAATTCGTTTTTATCATCGTTGGGTTGGTAGGGAAATTCTTTTCTCAACGCTTCTCCGATAGCTGCAACGGTTTGGCAGATACCGGCCACATGATTTTCTTTATTAAAATGCTGCAGCATTTGCTCCACGGCCTGTTGCCAGAATGCTTTGCCCACTTTTACATGTATTCCTTCATCGCCATATACTGCCAGTTGCCTGTCTTTTAAAGCCACATAAATAAGCACACCGTTATGCTCATCTGTTTCCTGCATTTTTAAGCCAAAAAAAACTTCAATAGCCCGGTCAACCGGGTCTACAAAACGGCAATGGCTTTCCACGTAAACCCTTACCTCGCCGCTGGTATTTTTTTCGGCAGCACGTATGGCTTCCACCACCAGCTCTTCGTCTGCGATGGATAACAATCTTTTCTTATTAAAAAAATTAAACAGTGCCACTTTATTTATTTACTAAAAATTATTTCAGGTGCTTTATCAGTTCCGGCATCTGCTGTAAAGCCTTCCTTCATTTTAAAGGCAAACAAGGATGCTGTAATGCTTGAGGGGAATGAACGTACTGCCTTGTTGTATGCCATTACCGCCTCATTAAAGTTTTTACGTGAAAATTTTATCCGCCGCTCCGTTCCGATTAACTGGTCCTGCAGGCGAATAAAGCTGTTTGTTGTTTTTAAATCCGGGTATTTTTCAATTACGGCAATAACACGGTTGGCGGCATTGGCTACCCCCGACTGGGCTGCTTCCGACTTTACAAAATCATCGTAGGTGGGCGAGCCGGTTACATTTACTTTGGCCGCATCTGCCCTTGCCTCAATTAATTTGGTGAGTGTTTCTTTTTCATAATCCGATGATGCTTTTACTGCATTCACCAGGTTAGGCACCAGGTCAAGCCGGCGCTGGTAATCACTCTGTACATTATTCCAGGCATTGGTCAGGTTTTCATCCCTGCGTACCAGAGTATTATAAGATGTATAAAAGAAAATGGCCAACAGCGCCAACACTATTAACGCTGTTAACCCAAATTTTTTCCCTGACGTAGTTGCCATTATTTATTTATCGAAATTAACAGGTGGAGCTTTTTCTGTTCCTGCATCTGCTTTAAAACCTTCTTTTGCTTTAAAACCCAACAAACCTGCAATAAGGTTGCCAGGGAATGAACGCACTTTTACGTTATAAGTATTAATGGCATCATTAAAGGCATTTCTTGATGATTTTACATCATTCTCTATACCCTCCAGCTGGCCCTGCAGCTTAGTAAAATTTTCTGTAGCCTTTAACTGGGGGTACTGCTCGGCCACCACCAGTAAACGGCTTAATGATCCTTTTAACTCTTCCTGTGCTTTTTGAAATTCCGCCACTTTTTCGGGAGTAAGGTTATCCGCATTAATATTAACGGAAGTTGCTTTTGAGCGGGCGTTGATCACATCGGTCAATGTTTTCTGTTCAAAATTGGCCACCCCTTTTACGGTATTTACCAGCTGGCCCACAAGGTCAGACCGTTTTTGATACTCGCTCTGCACATTGTTCCATGATTTTTTTACATTTTCATCCTGGGAAACCAATCCTCTCTGGGCGGAGATTCCCCATAATACCAATGCACCAAGGATTACGAGAATAATTATACCTGAACGTTTCATGTTGTATTTTTTTAGTTTAAGAATATAAAAGTAATAAATAATCTCATCTGCTTACATTAATTCTTTGCACAAAAAAAGGTAACCTGTATGGTTACCTTTATAACTGGTTTTATGAATTCATTATGATTTCAGTGCTGCAATACCCGGCAGTTCCTTTCCCTCACCTCATCCTAAATCCTTCTCCTGAAGGAGAAGGACTTCAAAGACACTGCTATTCAGCAATTGCTTTTATTCCCGGCAAAACTTTTCCTTCGAAATACTCCAGCATGGCGCCACCCCCTGTGCTTACATAGCTTACTTTATCAGCCAGGTGAAACTGGTTTACCGCCGCCACACTGTCGCCGCCGCCCACTAAACTGAAAGCGCCTTTTGATGTGGCATCAGCTACTGCCAGTGCCACCGCTTTTGTTCCGTTTTGAAACTTTTCCATTTCAAATACACCCATCGGGCCATTCCATAAAATGGTTTTTGAGTTGCCAATCACTTCGCTGAAAATACCCACGGCTTTGGGGCCAATATCCAGTCCCATCCAGCCATCAGGGATAGCATCGCTGGGACGGGTATCGGTATTGGCATTGGCATCAAACTTATCAGCAATTACAGAATCTTCGGGCAAATGGATACTTACATTTTTGGCCTTTGCTTTTGCCAGTATTTCCAGCGCTGTCTGCAGGCGGTCATCTTCACAAAGCGAAGACCCGATCTTTCCGCCCCTTGCTTTTAAAAAGGTATAGGCCATACCACCGCCGATAATAATATCTGTGGCTCTTTCCAGCAGGTTTTCGATGATCAGTATTTTGTCTGACACTTTTGCGCCACCGATAATTGCAGTAAATGGTTTTTCGGACTGGTGCAATACTTTTTCTGCACTCATCACTTCCCCTTCCATCAACAGGCCAAACATTTTTTTATCGGCGGGAAAAAATTGTGCAATCACGGCGGTACTGGCATGTGCCCTGTGAGCTGTACCAAAGGCGTCGTTTACGTACACATCGCCCAGCTTACTTAATTTTTCTGCAAAAGCAGCATCACCCTTTTCTTCTTCTTTATAAAAACGCAGGTTTTCCAGTAACAGCACTTCGCCGCTGCGCAGCATTTCGGCAGTCATGCCGGCCTGGGTACCGATACAATCATCTGCAAAAAAGACCTTGGTTTCCGCAGCACCTGCAGGGTTCAATAATTCGTATAAATGTTTAACCAGGTGCTTTAAAGAATATTTATCTGTGGGGCCATCTTTGGGGCGGCCGAAATGACTCATCAGGATGACTTTGCCTCCATCGGCCAGTATTTTTTTAATGGTGGGGATGGCGGCCCTCATCCTGTTATCATCTGTAATATTAAAATTTTCGTCCAGTGGCACATTAAAGTCAACACGTACCAGGGCCTTTTGGCCATTGAAGTTGTAAGAAGAGAATTTGCTCATATTGGAGATTTACTATTATAAGTTGAAGTAAATATTAAATACCCGTTTCATTCTTTTCTTTTTTTCTTGATAAAAAAAGAAACAAAAAAATCAAGAACGAACGATGTACAGCCCGTTCGTTCAGCAGCTTTAATGAGCTTTTGTACTACTGTAGCCTCAGCATTTGCTCCCTACTCTTAATTTCGATCCAGCTCAGCGAATAGCCTGAATTTTTTCAATACAAAAGGCCAACATATAAAAGCACAGCCTCCTATTCTCATAAGAGGCTGTTTATTTAACTCGTTTAATAAAGAACTTTTGCAGAATTGTGTACACCCGAGGGCTCGCCAACTTACTTAATCAGCGATGCAAAATGTTGCACCGTACGCACCAGCTGGCTTACATAACTCATTTCATTATCGTACCAGCTTACTGTTTTTACCAGTTGCCTGTCCCCTGTCTTAATTACCCTTGTTTGAGTGGCATCAAAGAGGCTGCCGTAGGTAATACCAATTACGTCACTGCTTACAATTTCATCTTCATTGTAACCGAAGCTTTCGTTGCTGGCTGCTTTCATGGCGGCATTCACTTCTTCTGCAGTTACATCTTTGCCCAGTACACTGTATAATTCGGTAACACTGCCGGTAATTACAGGCACCCTTTGGGCGCCACCGTCTAATTTACCTTTTAAGTTAGGCAGCACCAGGCCAATTGCTTTGGCAGCTCCTGTACTGTTCGGCACAATATTTTGTGCGGCTGCCCTCGCCCTGCGCAGGTCGCCTTTTGGATGCGGTGCGTCTAAAGTATTCTGGTCGTTGGTATAGGCATGTATAGTACTCATTAAACCGGTAATGATGCCATATTTTTCATCCAGCACTTTTGCCATAGGTGCCAGGCAGTTGGTGGTGCAACTGGCACAGCTGATGATGGTTTCGGTACCATCCAGTATGGCGTGGTTAACGTTGTATACCACAGTTTTTAAATCGCCGGTGGCAGGTGCCGAAATTACCACACGCTTAGCGCCGGCAGTTAAATGCGCTTCTGCTTTAGCTTTATCGGTAAAGAACCCGGTACTTTCAATCACCACGTCAACACCATGACTGCCCCAGGGAATCTGGGCCGGATCTTTTTGAGCATATATCTTTACTTCATGACCTTCCACTATAATTGAATTTTCGGTATGTGTAACATTTTTGCCAAAGCGGCCCTGGGCGCTGTCGTACTTTAATAAATGTGCCAGCACAGCCGGGCTGGTTAAATCATTAATTGCCACCACGTCAATCCCCTGCATGTTATAAATCTGGCGAAAGACCAGTCGGCCAATCCTGCCAAAACCATTAATAGCTACTTTTACTGTACTCATAACTGTAATTTATCAGGTTAAAAAATTTGAGATGCGAAGTTAGGCTTTACCACAAATAAAACGGTCAATTATTTGGTCTTTATGGGTGTTGCGAAACTAAAAATACCCACAGCAAACGTTTTCTGAGGGATACAAGCAAATTATTTTGGCTAAAAAAGTCACAGGCATTATCTTTGCCGTCCTTTAAAAGAGATGCCGCGTTGGTCAAGGGGTTAAGACGCCTCCCTTTCACGGAGGAATCACGGGTTCGAATCCCGTACGTGGTACAAAAAGCCTTTCAGTAATGGAAGGCTTTTTATTTTGGTAACCACCACCCTTTCCAATTCTCATTTAATTGTTTTATTTTTCTTGTATCAAACCTCCTGTTATGAAAAATAGCGTACTGGCTGTTACCGCATTGCTTGCCCTGCTGCTGATGGCAGGCTTTAAATACGCTGTTCACAACCGCAGTACACCACTGCCTCATATTTCAAGGGCAGCCATTTACAAAACCAAACTGGTGATGCAATGTTCGCCTGACTGGGGGTTGCTGAATGCAGACAGCCTGGCCAATGGCATTGGTGTATTACCCGGCTGGGGCCATTACCAATGGCCGATCGCGGCAAAAAATGACAGTGCAGTTTTCTATTTCAACCAGGGCATCAACATGTATTATGCGTTTCATATTATTGAATCGATGGCTTCCTTTAAAAAAGCGGAGCGGTTTGATAATGCCAATGCCATGATTTACTGGGCCCAGGCCCTGGCATATGGGCCCAATATTAACGACTTTGCCTATGCAGCCACACCCGAGGCTTATGCTGCTGCACAAAAAGCACTTGCCTTATCGGGCAGTTGCACGCCAAAGGAAAAAGCACTTATCAGCGCTATGGCGGTAAGGTATACTGATGACAGTACGGTGAGCAGGGCATCATTGAACCAGTTATATGCAGGTGCCATGAAAGCCGCTTACCAAAAACTTAAACAGGATGCCGATGTGGGCGCATTATATGCAGATGCACTAATGCTGCAGCACCCCTGGGATTACTGGAAACATAACGGTGAGGCTGAGCCGTGGACACCCGAAATAACAGCGGTGCTGGAAAATGTTATAAGCCATCATCCTGCACATCCCGGCGCCAATCATTATTATATCCATGCGGTGGAGGCTTCCACAAACCCCCAACGGGCTTTACCCAGTGCAGGAAGACTGGGTGGCCTGATGCCGGGTGTATCGCATATGGTGCACATGCCTTCACATATTTACATACGCAGCGGCAATTACAAAGAAGGTATTAAAGTAAATGAAATGTCTGTAAAGGGTTATGCTGATTATTTAGCTATCTATCCCGATGTGCAGAACAATGTACCGCTTTACCTGATACATAACCTGCATATGCAGGCAGCCTGCGCCATGATGAGGGCCAACTACAGTTACAGCAATAAAAGTGCGGTGGACTGCAGTAAGAGTTTTGATACCAGTTTTTTGTCCATGCCGGCACCATTGGGCAATTTTATACAATACCTGTATATGACCCCAGCTTTTAACAATGTACGTTTTGGGAAATGGGATGCTGTTTTAAATACTGAGCCGGTCCAGGAGCAACATGTTTATGCATCAACCTTATGGCATTGGGCAAGAGGCATGGCCTATGCTGCAAAAAATGATCTTTTGCAGGCAAAAGCGGAATTAAAATTAATGCAGGAAAAAATGAAAGACTCCGGCATGCTGGTGGTGATGCAACCTTTCAATTCACCTTATGCAGCGGCTGAAGTGGCAGAAAATATTTTGGGCGGTTCCATTGCAGCCCACAGTAATGATATCAATACCGCTATTACATTATTTACAGCTGCTGCTGCAAAAGAAGATGCGCTGATCTATGACGAACCCAAGGACTGGCTGCTGCCGGCAAGAGAATACCTGGGCACTGCTTTACTTACAGCAGGCAATCCGGCAAAAGCTGCGGTAATTTTTAAAGAAGACCTGAAAGAAAATCCCAACAACCACTGGGCGCTGCATGGTTTATACCAATCGCTGATCAAACTTAAAAAGAATATTGAGGCTGCGGCTGTAAAAAAGCAATTTGATAAAGCTTTTGAAGGCAGTGATATTACAGCAGGAATTGTATTTTAATATTGTGCTGTGCCCACATTAAATGTGCGCCAGCTGTGCCAAAATTCCTGCGAAGCGGGTAATGGTTGCAGCGTAAAAGCGGTATCAATACCTTTACCGTTTATTTTAAAATGCCTGTTATTAAGCAGCAGGGTATCATTTTGCAATGTAATCAGTTCATTTACCGATTGCCGTTCAAAAGCAAAAAAACTTTTATCGTCTTTTGCTAAAACCAGTACGATAAAAATATTTCCTATTTTATCATTAATAATTCTTTGGGCTTTTAATGTATTCCAGTCGTAGGCTTTTGTGAGGCCTCCTGCCTTTATACCAATTACCCATGATTTATCTTTCCAGCTGAGACTGTCAGTACCGGTCAGTTTACTTTTACTTTTACCGCTTTCGTATTTCAGCGTGCTGTCGTATTCCTTTTCAAATGCCGGGTCGGCCTGCATAATTAATGTAGACGGGTTTAAAGCAATCCATGCTGCAAGAGAAGTTTGGGTACTGAACAGCTCCGGCAATTTTTGCCCTTTTAATTTTCCTGTAATGGCTTCGCCATTGGCCTGCCGCCACCAGCTTTTTGTAGTGGCATCTTCCAGCATGGCATTAAAATGATCCATACCCACCAACCTGAATTGTTCAGGCTTACCATTGACAAGGGGCTCAAAAACACGGCCGGTACGACATACAGTGCAATAGGTTACTAATATGTGTTGACCACCCACCGTATCCTGGATATGATGATGATAGCCTAAAAAGCGGATGGGATAAGCTTTGGATATACCGTTAATGGTAACGCCAACCACGAGCCTGTTGGTATCTACTTTATTACCTGCCACTGCAGCAAACAATAATTGGTGAGGCTGCTTAAACATGGCATCCGCTGCCATTTTAAAATTAGCCAGGTAAATTACAATTCCCACTAACAATAAAGGAATCCCTAATACCCATTTTCGTTTTGCGGTTGACTGTAAAAGGCCAATAATGATCATCATGGAAAAAAAGCCACGGAATATCCAGCGCCATTTGTACAAAAAATAAGCAATATCAATACTGTTCATCCGTTGGCTGCCGGGCATAGGCATGATAAAATATACATTGGCCACTTCAAAAAGCAGCAACCCTGTTATCCCTGTGTAAAATAATTTTTTCATACCCCTGTTATAACCGTTAAACCTGCCCTGCCTGGAAAAGCAGGGCCCGGGTTTATACGATTTGTTTTCCCAAACGATAATTAAAAACTTTTTAAAGCCGTATTGCAATTGTAACACTTCCACTACGCCCATCCGAAGGCCAAATCCCGGGTCCGGGATAAAACAATGGTCTTTTGGTAAAATATTGTTTGTCCGCAAGATTATTAACTGCCATTCTCAGTTCAAGGTTTTTTGATACCCGGATGGCTGCATTCATATCCAGCAGACCATATGCAGGCACGACGCCAACCGCCCCGGTAGTTTTTGGTGCCTGTACTGTATTTAATGCATCTGCAAAAGTTTCGGCAGTATAACTATATAAGATTGAAAAATTCATTTTTCTAACCCTCAGCGAAACACCGTTACGTGATATCATACCAGGTGCACTTTCTACTTTATTCCCTCTTATATTGATATTTGTATTGCCTGATTTTACAATTGCCTTTGTATATCTTGCATGAATAAATGCAGTGGATGTAAAGGCTGAAAGGCTGATTTTTCTTCCCAATATCCAGTCTCCCTGGATAAAAATTTCTGCACCTTTTGTAAATGAGTTTCCAATATTTGTTCTGTAAGTGTAAAAATTTCCTGCATTATCAGTTTGTGCCAACGTGCCAAAACGGTTATTATACTGCAGTAAAAAAACATTGATATCCCATCTTAAAAATTTATGGATGCCTCTTAAACCCATCTCAGCATTATATCCTTTGGAATCTTTAATGCCCGGGTCTATTTTTTCAAACAGGGAAGCCGGTATCAAATCTTTAAAAAGCATGGGCCGGTAACTTTGCGACCATCCGCCATATAATTCCGAATTCTTTCCGGGTTTGTAAGAAATGTTTACCCCAAGCAAAGGGAAGTGATGTTGGATAGAAACGGGAATTTGGTTATCGGGATAATAAACAATTTTGCCACTCATATCTGTTTTTCCCATTTCCACCCTTGCGCCAACATTTACAGAGAGATTATTTTTTACCTGGAATTTATTTTCGGCAAATAAGGCAAGATTGGTTGTTTTAAAATGCAAATCTCTTCCCCACACGGGATCTACTAAAGTTAAATCATAATCGCTGCCTGTTGTACCCTTGCCCAATTGTGTGCGGTGCAGGTCGTTATTCATATACTGAACCCCTGCTGCAAAAGAACTGGTTTGTTTTCCTGTATGGTACAATTGTAATAAGCGTAATTCGGTAGTGTAACTGTTAAACCTGTCTATATCCACCTGGCGGTTATTGTACTGCTGCGTGGTGGTGACAATAGTATCGGCAATATTTACCGGTTTATCAAACATTACACTGTTTCTTTTTCCCAATACTGCCGAAGTGGTAAACTGTAATTTTGTTACAGCATTCACCTGCCAGTTTATTATAACTGAAGGCACATGAATATCGGCACTGAAATAATTGCGTGATCGTGTGGCCTGTTTAGGGTCTGCTGCAAACATACTGTCGGTTAACTGGCCGGGAATGCGGTAGACATATTTTGAACGGGCCCATTCCAGCCGGATAGAAAAATTTTTAACGGGTTCATAAGTCAGCATTACAGATTCCGCTTCGGAGTTGGTATGCTCATTCTGCCGGTATCCGTCTCTTGATTTTTTTTGCAGGTATGCATAATATTTTAATTTACCTGCTTTACCGCCTATTGCATTATAACTGCTTAATAAATTAAAAGAGCCTACGGTATTAATACTTTCAAAGCTAACCGGCCTGCTGGTATCGCCCTGTTTACTTACATAATTTAACATGCCGCCAAACTGTGCACCGTATTGCAGTGAGCCTGTCCCTCTTACCAGTTCAATGCGTTCAATGCTTTCAAGTGGCATACTGTAATGGCTTGCGGGATAGCCGTACATATCAGAGTTAGTCAATACACCATCTTTACGGATATTAAACTCCCAACCACGGTGTGGGTCAAGGCCTCTTGCGGCAATGTTAACCTGGTTACCGGAGCCATCCATATCATATACAAAAATGCCCGGAATTTTTGCAAACACCTGCCGCCCTGTTTTATTTGTAATATCTGCAGCAGTGTTAGCAAGATTTATTACTTCTGTTTTTTTACCAGCGAAAATATAGGTACCCTGCTCAGCCGGGAGCTGTTTTAAAATATTCTGGTACAGGTAAGAATAAAATATAAGGCTGTCTAAAGATTTTATCTTTATCAATGTATCCTTATTATTTGCAGGCTGTTGAGCAAGCACTATTATCCCGCAAAACACGGATGACAGCACCATTATAATTTTTCTCATTGCCAAAAAATATTTTTTAACCGCTTTGCAAAAATACACAGCTGGTGACATCTTTTAAAAGATGCCACCGCTGTAAAAAAAGTCTTATTCCGCCCCGTCAATATGCCCCCTGCTTATGGCATAACTGCCCACTTTATTTCCTGTAGTAATGCCCACTTCACAATCGCTGCGAAAGTGAATAGCACCATACATACGTGACATAGAAGCCTCTTTTGCCATATCAAAAAACTGCTGTGCTTTTGCAGGAATGATATAAGCTAATACTGTACTAGCTGCACCACTGAATGTACTGTGCCCGCTGATATATGAAGGAAAATTAGGAAGGCCAATATCTGTTTTAATACGCGTATCCATCTGCATGGGGCGTGGGTTATAATAAAAATATTTTGCGTCCCAGCATACTACACCGGCATCCATTATACTCATATTGAGCAATGCCATATTTCTTGCCCATCTTGCTTCACTAAAATTTAGTTGTGCAAATTCAGTGGCAGCAACATAATTCCAGTGCCCCGGAGGGGTGTAAGTACCCACACCATCCGACCAGAATGTTGCTATCCTTTTTTGCTCTCTTGTAAGATCCTTCTGAATTTGATACACTTCTTCTGTTTCAGCCTTAAATTGCGGAGAGCCGGTAAGTGGTGGTGCCGGCGGGCGGATAGTTGTTACCATTGTAAGTGAATCAAAAAGCCAGGTTTTTACTTTCCCATATAAAGGTAACATACCGGGCCGCCTCGGAGCATCCTGGCTTATCCATGGAATTTCCCCTTTACTTACAACATCCTGTTCAATCTGCGCCCAAATAGCCGGGGTTCCCACTGCAGCACCTGCCCTGTCGCCCCTTGCCCTTGCAATAAATTTTGCAGCTATTGCTTTTCCAAGCGCTTCGCCTGCATCTAAATCGCTGCGCACATTGGCGCCGGCAATTAACCTTGCCCTTTTATGTTCTTCGGCTTTTTGATTGATAAAATCCTGGTCGCCGGGAAATAATAATTTTAATAATTCCACGCTGGCACCCATCACCACCGCATCTTCACTCGGATAAGATGGCAATGTTGATTTTGGCAATAATGTTTGAATGGCAGCATCAACAGTAAAAGGTGCAGCACGGTTGTACAACGATTTGTAGTAATACCCTGCCACGCAGGCATCGTATTGAGCAGCGCTCAAATACGCATAGGCCCTTGCTGCATACGGCGGGTTGGCAAAAGGAAAAGTGGGGTATGCCAATGGGTTGGCCGCATTGGGTATGGGGTAAGTACCGTCGGGATTTTGATAGGGCGGCACATTATGCCTCGCCACCAGTTCCCTCATAATTTCATTCCAGCGCAGTACGGCACCGGCCCCCCAATAGTTCACCAGGTCTTTTTCCTCGCTGGTAATATTATTCTGAAAACTTTTTATTTCATTTATCTGCAGCACATAATCAGGCGAAGAAGTGGCAATGGGTGCAGGGCAGGCCATTTCGCCTGCCGAGGTTAATAAAATGGGTTTCCATGTTCCGGCATTGGCATCTGCTTTTGTTGGGTTAATAAGCGGATAGGAAAGATTGGCTTCGTTTAATTTTTTAGAACAGGAATTGAAAATTGCAATCACTGTTATAGCTACCAGGCTGATGAATAAAAATATTTTTTTCATTGTTATAATTTTATACTGCAACAGCAGTAATGATTTTTATTTTTTTGTTTCTTTCTTTTTCTTCTTGCTGAAATCAAGGATATAAAAAATCCCACCACCAAAACCACTGCTTTGCCCCACATTTCTTCCTGCAACAGTGGTATTGGCATCAGCAACAAAGGAAAGCCCGTTTATAAAATCGGTATCATATTTTACATGAATACCCAGTTTGGTGGCATTCATTTTATTACTTACAAAAGGCATATTGTTTTTAGTTATATCGAACCCGCCCAATGTGGTAAACTTGTCTGCAATGGCTTCAATGATCCAGGTGCTGCTGCGGTAACCTGCCCTAAAATTAAAGTCAGTGGCATCGGGCATTTTTACTTCGTTGGTATAATGCATTTCAGTGGTAAAGTAAGTATTCCTGTCTAAGGTTACATTGCTGCGCAGCATGTAAGTGCCAGATACTGTTGCAAACCAGTTACCCACTTCGTAATCTGCCATTAACCTGAAGTGGCCGGTTTTGCTGTGCATACCAATAGCCAGTGGCATTAAATCGATATAGTAATTTGTTACTGGTGCCGAGTATCCGCCTGTCAGTATTGCCTTCAGATACCCCTTACCGATCTTTTTTTCTTTTGCTACCCATTTGACCCATAAACTTAAATCCTGCAAACCTTTTTGTCCTTTTAAATTCCCGGCACTGGCTTTTGTTTTAATATAGGGTAATCCAAAAAGAACATTCAGTTTGTCTGTAATGCCATAGTTACCCATTATCATTGCAGCCGTGGTGGTTACGGTACCCAGGTTGGCATTGTCTCTTTTAAAAGTTCCTTCCCAATAATTTTTCCAGCTGCTTTTGCCCACAGTGGGGCCAACACAGAAAAAATTTTTCTGCATCATCAGCCCGTCAATATCTGTTTGGCCAAATACTGACTGTTTAAAAAATACCAGGCATATGCATACACTTGTTATTATATATTTTTTCATAACAAAAAATTAAGCCCCTGTACAGTTGCACAACTGTATTTACTGTTATGATGATAACAGTACAGGGGAGATATGATTATAATTTGAAAGTCAGACCAGCGCTTACCAGGTAATCTGCAAAAGCAGCATCACCATGTTTATAAACGCCTGTTTCGGCAGTTTGTCTTTTATCTGCATTACTTTGTGTACGGTTTCTTTTTAAAGCAAAAGGTACCGCAAGGTTAAAGGTTACTTTTTTGGTAACATAGGTAACTGTTGGTTCAGCAGAAACAATATAGCCGGGCCTTCTGAATCCGCGGCTGCCGCCTATAAGGTCTTTGGATGGTAATGCTTCCACACGAACACCACCTGCAAACGTAAATTGCTTTACCATGTAACTTACGCCGGCACGTGTCATAAACAGGTCGGGTACACTCATTACATCGGTATTGTATTTTTTTGCAGTGGCAGAAACGGTGCCACCGCGTGCAGTAGAAGTACCATTCACTTCCCTTGGGTTAGCCAGGTAGAAGAAATTACCGTATACGCCCAGTTGGTGAGTAAAATTGTAGAAGCTGTTCAGTTCAAAACTGATACCGGTACCACCATCGCCGGGTTGTATCGATTGGTCAACCGGCCCCAGTATCATAGAGTCGGTTTTAGCAGTGTAAAAATAATCCTGGTAGTTGTAGTTACCTGTTGCCAGTTTTATACCCATGCCCAGCTGTACATTTCCTTTATGGTATTTTTTTGGATCGGCCATCCACCTGTAAGCAGAAAAACGTACATCGCCAATACCAAATGAACCTGTTGAATGCCTGCCGCTGTTATTGTGCTCGTATAATGAACTGCGCTTAAAATCCATAATGGGCAATGTAATAGCCACTGACCATCTTGGATTGATCGTCCTGGTGGCGGTAATATCCAGTTCATAAGAATGATTGATCACATTAGACCCTTCATCCACCCTTTGTTTTTGCTCTACCGTACCTACAAAATGTTTGTACGATTTAAAATACCGGTTATTAAGATTCAGTTCCCATCCTTTTGTATCAGAAGGCTTGCCACAGCTGCCAGCGGTGCCTTTAATGGCTACACAACCCTGCGCACCGGCATTAAATGTGGCAATAAAACATATTACGGTTATTATAAAAAGCTTTTTCATTGTTAATAGTTTTGTCTTTTAAAAAATAATTTTTACTTCTCCAGCTTTAATTTACCTACTATAAAGCTGCCTACTTTTTTACCACATTCGGTACTTACCAGGCAACTGGGGTGAAAGTGAATACCCCCGTAAAACCTGGCCAGGTTATTTTCGTCAGCTGCCTGGCGGAAAGAAGTGAAGGAACGGTTGGCTATACCAAATTCCAGTTCACTGGTATCTGTATAATTAAAATTGTCGCCAAACATTTTTGTAAGTGCTTCTGCAGAGGCAGAAGATACGGTGCTGTGCCCGCAGGTATACTCAGGAAACGGCGGGGTTTGCAAATACGGCCTCCAGTCCTGGTCCATATATTTATTAATGACTGTTTCGGGCCTTACCATATTGCTTCTGAATTTTTCGTCCCAGCACTGGATAAAGGCATCAAACATGCATATGGAAGTGAGTGTGTATGCTGCCACTGTTTTCCTGAAGCTGGCTTTTGATTTTTGTGCGGCAATACCCACAATGTTCATCCAGTGGCCCGGGGGGGAAAACTTTTTGGTAACAAACTGTATATGCCCCACCACGTTTAATTTACCGCCAAGGTCATCCCAGAATTCTGCAATATGTTTTTGTTCATCATTCAGACTGTCTACAGCATTTTTTACAGCGG
>Ga0209023_10002652_pt1 | contig 22053 bp, 25 predicted proteins | sample LakOneMetagenome_FD_187468 | JGI IMG/M metagenome (GOLD analysis project Ga0209023, IMG submission 187468) | Freshwater and sediment microbial communities from Lake Erie, Canada (SPAdes) (version 2) | ecosystem: Environmental > Aquatic > Freshwater > Lentic | place: Lake Erie, Canada...
AGCATCGCCGATGAGATCGTGACCTGGGTTAGAAAGAGACCATGACCGAATCAGCCACGCACCTTCCCGCCACACCCGCCCCGCTGTCCAGCGTGCCCGGGACCACCGTGATCACGGTTCCCGGAGCCGACAGCTACCCGGTGTACGTGGGCCGCGGCCTGGTGAACTCGGTCGCGAAGCAGCTCGGCACCGAGGTTCGCAAGGTTCTCATCGTGCACACGTCCACCCTCGGAGCCCGCGCGGTCGCGCTGCGGGAGAGCCTGCTCAGCCAGTACGAGGTGCTGATCGCCGAGGTACCGGATGCGGAACCGGCCAAGCGCGTGGAAGTCGCCGCGTTCTGCTGGCAGGTGATGGGCCAGGCCGATTTCAGCCGAACGGATGCCGTGATCGGTCTGGGCGGCGGCGCCGTGACCGACCTCGCCGGTTTCGTGGCCGCGACCTGGCTGCGCGGAGTCACCCTCGTTCAGATCCCCACCAGTGTGCTCGGTATGGTGGACGCCGCCATCGGCGGAAAGAACGGAATCAACACCGCCGAAGGCAAGAACCTCGTGGGCACCTTCCGGGCTCCCAACGCCGTGATCTGCGACCTCGACCTGCTCGAGCAGTTGCCACGCAATGAGATCCTGGCCGGTTTCGCCGAGATCGTGAAGGCCGGTTTCATCCAGGTGCCCGAGATCCTCGACATCATCGAGGCTGACGTCGATCTGGCGACGGATCCGACGACCCCCGAATTCCGCCGCCTCGTGGAACTGTCCATCGAGATGAAGGTTCGCATCGTGGGCGAGGACTTCCGGGAATCCGGGCTTCGGGAAATTCTGAACTACGGCCACACCCTGGGCCATGCCGTGGAGCACGCCGAGCGGTATGGCTGGCGCCACGGTGCCGCCGTCGCCGTGGGAATGATGTTCGCCGCTGAGCTGGCCGGTTTGAGCGGGCGGCTGTCGGTGGATGCCGTTGACCGGCACCGGCGCATCCTGGAATCACTCACCCTGCCCACCACGTATCCGGTCGGGCGCTGGAGCACGCTGCTGGCGACCATGCAGCGCGACAAGAAGACGCGTAGCGGAATGCTGCGGTTCGTCGTGCTCGACGACATCGGCAAGCCCACCATGATGGAAGGTCCGGACGCGTCGCTGCTTTTCTCTGCCTACCAGGCGATCGGTTCCTGAGAACCGGGCCGGACCCGATCACTCGAACGGCTGAGCCGTTTCCATCAAACGGGAGCGGATGAGGAAGCGGAAGCCTCGCGGTGCTTCGGCGGAGAAACCGCTGCCGCGGCCGGGAACCACGTCCACGGTGAGGAAGGTGTGGCTCCAGTAAGCGAACTGCTCGGCCGACATCCAGAAATCGAGCGGCTGCGCGGATTCGCCCGGTCTGGCCAGGTCGAAGGTGCCCAGGAGCACGTCCTGGTCGGAGGTGATGAAGTCACCCTCGAGGAAGCACATCGGTGAACTGCCGTCGCAGCATCCGCCCGACTGGTGGAACATGAGGGGGCCGTGCTCTTCCCACAGGCTTCGGAGAAGATCGACGGCAATCGGCGCGAGCTCCACCCGGGGCAGGCTCTCCCCGGGAATCGTGACCGCGGCCATGATCCCTTCGGTGGCAAGTGTTTCTGACATTGGATTTCCCTTCGTCGACAGGAATGGGGGATGCCAACGACGTGTCGTCGCTGACAACCCCCAAACTAGCCTCGGCTGATGGGAATCAGCTGCTATCTGGTGAGCGGTTCGGGTTTAGAAGAAGCCTTGCGCGTTCTCCGAGTACGACACCAGCAGGTTCTTGGTCTGCTGATAGTGGTCCAGGGCGAGCTTGTTGTTCTCGCGCCCGATCCCCGAGCTCTTGTAGCCGCCGAAAGCAGCTCCCGCGGGGTAAGCGTGGTAGTTGTTGACCCACACCCGGCCGGCCTGGATGTCGCGCCCGGCCCGGTACGCGACGTTGCCGTTGCGAGACCAGACGCCGGCGCCCAGACCGTAGATGGTGTCGTTGGCGATGGAAATGGCGTCGTCATAGTCGGTGAAGCTCGTGACCGCGAGTACCGGTCCGAAGATCTCCTCCTGGAAGATGCGCATCTTGTTGTGACCCTCGAAGATCGTGGGCTGCACGTAGTAGCCGCCGCTGAGGTCGCCGCCGAGGTCGGCGCGCTCTCCACCGAGGGCCAGCTTGGCGCCTTCCTTTTTGCCGATGTCGATGTACGACAGGATCTTCTCCAGCTGGTCATTGCTGGCCTGCGCGCCGACCTGGGTGTTGGTGTCCAGCGGGTTTCCCTGGATGGCGAGCGTCGTGCGAGCGACGGCGTCGGTGAGGAAGCTGTCGTAGATGGGCTTCTGCAGCAATGCGCGGCTCGGGGCCGTGCAGACCTCGCCCTGGTTGAAGGCGAAGAAGGTGAAGCCTTCCTGGGCCTTGTCGTAGAAGGCGTCCTTCTCCTGCGCCACGTCGCTGAAGAAGATGTTCGGGCTCTTGCCGCCGAGCTCGACGGTGGAGGGAATGATGTTGGCGCTGGCGTACTGCAGGATCAGCCGGCCGGTGGTGGTCTCACCGGTGAAGGCGATCTTGCGGATGCGCGGCGACGAGGCGAGGGGCTTGCCGGCCTCGAGACCGAAGCCGTTGACGATGTTGACCACGCCTGGAGGGAGAATGTCGCCGATGAGCTCGATCAGCACCAGGATGGATACCGGCGTCTGCTCGGCCGGCTTGAGCACGACGGTGTTCCCGGCGGCGAGGGCCGGGGCGAGCTTCCAGACGGCCATCAGGATGGGAAAGTTCCAGGGGATGATCTGTCCGACCACGCCGAGCGGCTCGTGGAACTGGTACGAGACGGTGTCCCCGTCGAGCTGGGCGTGGTCCCCGTCCTGGGAGCGGATCGCCGCAGCGAAGTAGCGGAAGTGGTCGGACGCCAAGGGGATGTCCGCGTTCAGCGGTTCACGGATGGACTTGCCGTTGTCCCAGGTCTCGGCGACGGCGAGCATCTCGACGTTGGCGTCGATCTTGTCCGCGATGCGGTTGAGAATGGCGGCGCGTTCGGCGGAGCTGGTCTTGCCCCAAGACGGTGCGGCCTTGTGGGCGGCGTCCAGTGCGAGTTCGATGTCTTCGGCGGTGCCGCGGGCGACTTCGGCGAACGGCTTTCCATTGACGGGGGAGATGTCTTCAAAGTACTGGCCCTTGACCGGCGCGACCCATTCGCCACCGATCCAGTTCTCATAGCGGGGCTTGAAGGTAACCTTGGCGCCCGGTGTTCCGGGGGCTGCATAAACAGTCATGACACTCCTATTTCGACGGCGATGTCGGCGGCCGCAGTTCCGCGGGCCTGCACGTCAGCCTAGGAGTGCAAAGGTTGCAGTAAGTTGCGAGAAGCGCGTCAAACTGCTCTCAGACCACGGATGCGCCGTGAATTGGGGGTGCGCTCCGGGTGAGTTCGTCATCGATTCGCTGCAGGCGGGCCACCACGGTGGCTCGTTTCGGGGAACGGGCCGGCAGCAGTTCCAGGCAGGCACGCCACACCTCAGTATCCCAGGTGGCTTCCTCAGTGCGCGCGTAATCAAGGAGCACATCCACCGCGGCATCCGTGAGCATCGCCTCGCGCAATCGCGCACTGAGCTCCGAGCGGATGTCGGTGATGCCGGGCGCGATCGAGTTCGGCAGCACGGATCCACGATAGGCGCCCATGGCCACGCGGTGCGCGCCCCGTTCCAGGAAGGCGAGCACGCGCTGGGCATCGAGTTCGAGGGGAGCGTCGAGGCGGTACGGCCGAGAACTGATCCGGATCGCGGGAGCGAAGACCTCGAGCACTTTGCGCACGCGAACCATTTCCGCTCGCAGCGTCTCGACGGGGTTGCCGTGGTCGCTCAACAGCAGGGAGAGGCGTTCGGCGGAGAGGCCTTCCCGATGCCAGGCCAGCAGGGTCAGGATTTCGGCATGTCGCGGGCTGAGGTCTACGGACAGCCCGCCGCTGTCGAGGTGGCCATGGTCGCTGCCCAGCACGCTCAGCACGTCTCGTGTGGCCGGCTGCGCCGCCGTCTGCACGAAGACCGGATAGCCCCGCGGGACGTCGTCGTTTCGGTGGGGGAGCACGCCGAGTCGTTGGATGCGCAGTTCTGCTTCCATCGCCGCTACTGCAGCCTCGACCAAGGGCAGGGTCTGCGGGGCGACAGCGTCATCGCCGCCCGTGATGTCGATGACGCCGAGGATCTTTCCGGTGTCGGGATCATGGATCGGCACCGCCGTGCAGCTCCAGGGATGTGCCAGCAGGTTGAAGTGTTCCGCGCGCCGAATCTGGATGCCCCGGTCCAGGGCCAGCGCCGTGCCCGGCGCACTCGTGCCCACCCGGCGTTCCGACCAGTCCGCACCCTCCACGAACAGCATTTCTTCGACCTTGCCGCGCAAAACCCGGTCGCCGTCGATCCAGAGCAGTCGCCCCGATTCATCACCGATCGCCACGATCAGCCGGGAATCCAGGGCATGCCGAATCAACAGGTTGTGCACCACCGGAAGCACGGCGGCAAGTGGATGCTGGTTGCGAAGTTCGCGCAGTTCCCCGTCGCTCAACGCCCGCTCTGGAGCGACGCTGGTGGGATCCAGGCTGAGCGAGAGCGACCTGCGCCAGGAATCCCGCACGAGCTTGCGCACCCCGGAGCGAATCACCCGGTCCGCCACCGCCGATTCGTGGGCCTTCTCCAGCAAACGCTGTTCGGAGCTCAGGGTGGGGGCAGACGGTATCCACGGTCCGTTCACGATGTCCTCCGATCTGCGCTGGTCGACGGAGACGGGACTCAGGCCCCCTCTGTGCCCCGAGTCTAGGGGGCGCCTCGCGGGCACGGGGGAGGGAGCTACTTTTTCACAGGAAGAAAGTGTCCCTCAGCTGCGTCAATCGTCGCTGCGAGCCGACACTCGGCTGGCCGTGAGCGCGCGTGGCGTCGTTCGGTGCGCTCTGATCCGGCCGTAGGCTGGGCCTATGAGCACAGTCCTCGTCCTAAACGGTCCCAATCTCGGCCGCCTCGGCAGCCGGGAACCGGATGTCTATGGTTCCGCCAACCTCGACGATCTCCGGGCCGTGCTCAGCGCGTCCGCTCCGGCCGGCGTGTCCGTCGACCTGCGGCAAACCGACGATGAGGCCGAGCTCATCCACTGGCTGTACGAGGCCGTCGACAACAGTCTGCCGGTGATCCTCAATCCGGCGGCGTTCACGCATTACAGCTATGCGCTGCGCGATGCGGCTGCCCTGGTCACCAAGGCCGGCCTGCCGCTGATCGAGGTGCACATCTCCAACCCCCATGCCCGCGAGACCTTCAGACACACCAGTGTGGTCAGCGCGATCGCCACCGGGGTGATAGCCGGACTCGGCTTCGACTCCTATCGGCTCGCTCTCGATTTCGTCACAAGGCATGACGCCGATTCCGCTGCCTTTGGAGCCTGAGGCTCGGTCGCGTAGACTCATTCGAGGCCGAATGGGCCGCGCACTTTAACAATTGAACGGAACATCCCCCATGGCATCTACAGCTGATATCAAGAACGGCGTCGTCCTCAAGATCGACGGCAACCTCTGGGCCGTCATCGAATTTCAGCACGTCAAGCCGGGCAAGGGCGGCGCGTTCGTTCGCACCAAGCTCAAGAACGTCGTGTCGGGCAAAACTGTCGACCGCACCTTCAACGCCGGCGCCAAGATCGAAACCGAGAACGTGGACCGTCGTGACTTCACGTACCTCTACGCTGATGGCGATTCGTACGTCTTCATGGACGTGGCCGACTACGACCAGCTGTATGTTTCTGCGGCTGTCGTGGGCGATGCCAGCAACTTCATGCTGGAGAGCCAGGCTGTGACCGTGGCGTTGCATGACGGCAACCCGCTTTACGTTGAGCTGCCGGCGTCCGTCGTTCTCGAAATCACCTACACCGAGCCGGGCCTGCAGGGCGACCGGTCCACCGGCGGCACCAAGCCGGCCACGGTGGAGACCGGATTCCAGATCCAGGTTCCGCTGTTCCTTGAGCAGGGCACCAAGGTCAAGGTCGACACCCGCACAGGCGACTACCTGGGACGCGTCAACTAGTGAGTGCTCGTACCAAAGCGCGCAAGCGCGCCATCGACATCCTTTATGCCGCCGACGTGCGTCAGATCAGCATCCCCGAGTCGTTGGCCACCGAAGCGCAGCGCGCGGCGAGCGAGCCGGCCCGTCTGGCGTCGTGGCTGTACGCGCGGGAGCTGGTGGACGGCGTCGTCGACCACCGCGAAGAGATCGATGAACTGATCGAGACCTATTCGCAGGGCTGGTCGCTTGCGCGCATGCCCAACATCGACCGTGCCATCCTGCGGATCGGTATTTGGGAGATTCTCTACAACGACGCCGTACCGCACGCCGTCGCCATCGATGAGGCCGTCGAAGCCGCTAAGATCCTGTCCACCGATGACTCGGCCGGCTTCGTCAACGGTTTGCTCGGCAAGATCGCCCAGACGGCTCCGTCCGCGTAGGCGAACGGGGTCGCCCGGCATCACCGCAGCCGTGCTCCGGTGATGTCGTTCAGGCCTCGGCAGCCGATTGGCCGGCCGGATACCGAGCAGCTGTTACGCGGCGACGTGGAGTTCGGCGCGCAGGGGCCAGTCCTGGCCCTCGAGAATCACCTGCGCGCACACACCTGTCGCCCCGTTGACGACGATAGGCGCCATCAGATTGACGGTCGTGCTGCCTTCCCCGGGGTTGACCACGACGAAGACCAGGGCGTCCGCCGAGGCGGTCAGGGACAAGGCGTCGGAGTGCTCTGACGAGATGTACGGCGTGTAGTCGGGCAGGTACACGGATGCGTCGAGCACGTACAGCCGTGTGCTCGGGTGGGGCACCGCTTGCAGCGAATACAGCCCGTGGGCGCCCTCAACCGTGTTGAGGGTGAAGTCCGTGATCGGCGCGAGGCCGGGCGGGGGAGTGACGAAAGTCAGGTCGGGGATCATCGCAAAAAGTCCATCAGGGTCGGTTGCAGAACTCGGGCGGTCACTGCGAGGGCGGATTGGTAGGTGACTTCCTGCAGTTTGAGGTCAACGATCACTGTGGCCAGGTCGACGTCCTCAAGGCCGGACCGCTGCGACTCCAGCGCGCCGGACTGCTCGAGCAGCGTGCCCTGGGCCCTCTCCATGCGGGCTTGGCGAGCGCCTACCTCCGAGCGTTGCCCGATGATCGTGTTCAGGCGGTCGTCCAGGGTTTCGAGGTGGTCGGTCACCGGGGTGCCGTCGCGCAGATTGCTCGCGATCGTGTCGATGAGGGAGAAGATCGAGTCGGCCCCGCTACCGAAGACGGCACCGCCGTCGGCGTCCACCCGCACCGTGCTGTCGGGCCCGATGCGGCGGGTGACGACGCTTCCCGCTGCGGCGGTCGACGTGTACGTGACGGCACCGCCCGCGTCAACTCCCGTCATGAATGCTGTACCGGTGTCGGAGTTGCCGGCGAACACCGTGCGCCCGAGGTAGGCGGTGTTGGCGATGCCGAGCAGGTCGTCTTTCAGGCCGTCGAGTTCCACGGCGATGGATTCCTTCGCCGCCGGGGTGAGGGTGCCGTTGCCCCCCTGAACGGTGAGGTCCCGCACCCGGTTCATAATGTCGGTCGCCGCACTCAGGGCGGAGTCGACGGTGGTGAGCCAGTCGTTGCCGTTGTCGGCGTTGCGACTGTACTGGTTCACGGCGCGTGCCTCCGCGCGCACCGAGAGAGCCGCCGCCGCCGCGGTCGGGTCGTCGGACGGACGGTTGATCGCCTTGAGCGAGCTCGCCTGCTCCTGCAGCTTCGACATTGTCGCCATGTTCTCTTGAAGGTTGCGCTGCGCGCTGCGCATCTGAGTCTGGCTGGTCACTCGAGATATCATCGGTTACCTTCCCACCAATCCGGTGCGGTTGATCAGGGTGTCGAGCATCTCGTCGACGGCGGTCATGACGCGAGCCGCCCCCTGGTAGGCGTGCTGGAACATGAGCAGGTTCACGTTTTCCTCGTCGAGATCCACGGAGGCGTTTGCGAGCTGCTGTCCTGCAGCTGCTGTCGCACTCGAGCTGGCGACCCCCGCTTGTTTCAGCTCGCCTTGCGTGGACACTGCGAGCATGGTGACGAACCTGGACCATACCGAGTTTGGGGACTCGATGGGGCCGCCGGGACCGACAGCCTTGCCGGCTCCGAGCTGGGCGATGGCGTCGGCGGTTGAGCCGTCGTACGGGCCGAGGGCCGAGTCGCCGGCACGCACCTCAGAACCGGTGGTTGGAATCACGCTGAGGGTCGCTGCCGCTGCACTCATGTCGAATTGGAAGAACGCCGGTTGGCCGTAGATGTCGTTGACCTTGGTGGCCAGGTCGGCGGCGAAGGAATTGTACGACCGCGCTGCAGACACGATCGGTCCGCCGCCCGTGAGCATCGACAGTGCTCCGGCGATCTCGCCGCTGTCGACAGTGACGGGGGTTCCCGAGCGGGCAGACTCCTGCCAAACCAGGCGGGTGTTGTCGAAGACGCCGGGAGCGAGCTCTGTCATCGCCGACGCCATCGTTGCCGCACCGGAGGTTGCCAGCTGATGCACCCGGTCGCCGGAGACCAGGGCGTTTCCGCCGATCAGGATGTCCACGGTGCCATCGGCCGCTTCACGCAGCGTTGCGCCGGTGAGGGCGGCGATCGTGGTGGTGAGGATGGTGCGCTGGTCGAGCATCTCATTGGCCGATCCGCCGGACACAAGGGTGGCACGGATGCGGGCGTTCAGCTCAGCTACCTGGGAAGCGGCGCTGTTGAGCTCGTTCACCATGCCGTTCAGATCCGTGCGCACGCTGGTCCACTCGGAAGAGACCGCCTGGTGGCCCTGCGTGACCTGGCCCACGACTTCGGCGGCAGTCCCGAGCAGAAGCGCGGCCGCTGGCGCGGTGTCGGAGCCGTTTGCCAGATTCTGCCAGCCGGCCCAAAACTCGCCCAGTGTGGCGGAGAGGCCGTTCTCGCCGGGTTCCCGCAGCGATCCTTCGAGCGCGCTCAGGGAGTTCGCTCGCACGGCTGAGTAGCCGGCAGTTCCGGCGGAGAAGCGCACCTGGGCGTCCAGTTGGGCACTGCCGAGGCGGGCGACCCCGCCAACGGAGACGCCCTGGCCGATCCGGATGCCACTGCTGAAGAGGCCGGTCGGTGCCGTGGGGCTGAGCGCCGAGGTGTCGATGCGTTGGCGCGTGTAGCCCTGGGTGTTGGAATTCGCAATGTTTTGGCCCACCACGTCCAGGCCCATTCGCGCAGCGACCAGACCGCTGTATGCCGTATTCAATCCGCCGAAAGTGCTCATGGGTCTACAGGTTCCGGTCGAAGAGGCGGGCGGCGTCAGCGGGAGCATCCGTCGCGCCGCGGGCGTCGTAGGTATTGGCTTGGGAGTTCAGTCCGGCGAGTGTTTCCTGGGTGGAACGGCTCGCGGCACGAATGAACTGTTCGTTCACGTCGCGCAGTTGCTTGATCTGCCCAGTCAGCTCGGCCAGGGCCTTGAGGTGCGCGGTGAGAATCTCGGTCCACGGGCCGGATGGGGCGCTGGCGGCCAGTTCGCGCAGGGTGGCGTCCTGGGTGCTTCCCCACTCAGTGGCGAGGGCCGCGACCTCCACAGAACGGCCGAGGCCGGCTTCGCGAACGAGGCTGAGCACCTGCTCGACCTCCCGAGTGGCGTGTTGCAGCCAACGGCTCTTTCCGCCTTGAAGCAGCAGCTGCTCTTCTTCGAGTTTGAAGACGAGCAGTTCCAGCAACTCACGTTCGCGCCACAGTAGCGCGGACAGCTCATTGGCACCCATGTGCTTCAACCACCATCTCAGATTCGTGCCGTGCCGCCCGCAAGTGCAAGGGTTTCAGCGCATTCGTAGGGACTGTCGGCAGCAGTGAGCTCCACGTTAGCCATCGGCGGCTGAACGGCACCTGCATTGGGGTGATTTCGTGTCCTCCGAAGAGAGGACACGTTCTGCCCCGATTTGGGGGTGTTTTGGTACAAAGTGTCTCCGGCTTGACCCTAGGCTGTGAAACGCAGGTGGATGGGTGCTCGCAGCAGCACATACTTCGCGCGCTACACCTGCACACGCTGACGTGTTTGCGGTTCATGTTTGAGGAAATCTTCAGCATTGTGACAACTTGGGGGAAATGCACGTGAACCGTTCAGAGCGCAACCGACTTGTGGTCGAGAACCTGCCGTTAGTCGGCTATCTGGTCTCCGAAGTCTGGGCCAAGGCTCGTCACCTTTCCCGCGACGACCTTGCCTCGGCCGGTGCGATGGCCCTGATCACCTCGGCGGATGCCTTCAACTCCGCGCTCGGCGTTCCCTTCGGTGCATTCGCCCGTCGACGCATCATCGGCGCTTTCGCCGATGAGATGCGCTCCAACGACTGGGCCACCCGTGGAGCTCGTCGCCGTATCAAAGAGACCCTGGCCGTGCAGGAAACCCTGTCCGCTGCTCTCGGTCGCACGCCTAATGTTGACGAGATCGCAGCTTCCTTAGGGGTAGACCGTGATATCGCCCTCGCCGGCATCTCCGACGCGGCCCGAACGGTGTCCACAATCGACGACACCACAGCCGAGTTCCTCATCGCCGACACGATCCTTCCCGAGGAATCGCTGCTCACAGCCGAACGTCTGCGTTACCTTCGCTCCTCCATCTCCGCTCTTCCGGAGAAGTTCCGCTATATCGTGGAGCAGATCTACTTCGAAGACCGCGCGGTCAAGGACATCGCGGCTGAGCTGGGAACCACTCATTCCGCCGTGTCGCAGACCCGTGCCGAGGCCATCCGGCTGCTGCGCGACGGACTCGGCACGCACTATTCCGATGACACCGAGACCGCATACGTGCCGGAGTCCCGTATCGCTCCGGCCCGCCGCAGCGCCTACCTGGCTCGGCTCGCCGACCACTCGGCTGTCGCCATGACCCGGGCCGCCCATGCCCGCACCGCGGACATCCCCGTCGCCTCCTAGCCCGTTTTCGTCGGCCGAGGAACGAGACACGACCGTCTCGGCAGGCTCGATCCAAGGATTTCGACAGGCTCGATCCAAGCGTTGGTCGAGGAGCGAGGCACGAGCGTCTCGAGACCCTTCCCCGGCTCAAACCCTGAACCAGGGCGCCCCCTGGTCAATACCTGCCCGTGAGCGACACCGCACATTTCCCCCGAATGTTTCGCACATCTTCTAACCCGCACCGTCCTCCGGTCGATAGCTCTAAGTGTCAGCCCACGGATGGGCTGACGTACTTTGACCCAACCACGGAGGAATCATCATGGGTATGCAGGTAAACACCAACCTCGTCGCAAACAGCGCTTACCGCGCTCTGAGCACGACACAGAACGACCTGTCCAAGTCGCTGGAGAAGCTGTCCACCGGTCTTCGCATCAACCGCGCTGCGGATGACGCAGCAGGCCTGGCCATCTCAGAGGGCCTCAAGTCGCAGGTCGGCGGCCTCACCGTTGCCAGCCGCAACGCGCAGGACGGCATCTCGGTCCTCCAGACCGCTGAAGGCTCCTTGAACGAGGTCACCTCGATTCTGCAGCGCGTCCGCGACCTCGCTGTTCAGGCCGGTAACGACTCGAACAGCACCGAATCACGTGCCGCGATCACGACCGAGGTTAAGGCCCTGGCCGATGAACTGGTTCGTATCGGCGACTCCACGAACTTCAACGGAGAACCGCTCCTGAACGGAACTGCTGGCACCGCCGGCGTCATGTCGTTCCAGGTCGGTGCCGGTGCAGGCCTCGAGAACCAGATCACCGTCGACCTCACCGGCGCCGGTACGAACATCAAGAAGCTGGGCGATGACCTGAAGCTGGCCATCGTCACCACTGACGGCTTCGCCAGTGCGACGGCGGCGGCAGGCACCATCACGACTGTTGACACGGCGATCAAGGCAGTCTCGACCAGCCGCGCTGAACTCGGTGCGGTGCAGAACCGGTTCGAGAGCGTCATCAAGAACATCGCCGTCTCGAAGGAAAACCTCACCGCAGCCGGTTCGCGTATCCGCGACACCGACATGGCTTCGGAAATGGTCAACTACACGCGTGCGAACATTCTGTCGCAGGCCGGAACCGCCATGCTCGCGCAGGCCAACCAGTCCAACCAGGGCGTGCTGCAGCTCCTTCGCTAAATCGAAGTAGCTGTGAACCGCATTGACTGAACCGAGCTGAGAAGCAGCCGCGGGGCGATCTAAACTTCGCCCCGCGGCTGCCGACCGGTGTGTGCGCCACGACTTGATCACCATTCATGAAGGGAACCACCATGTCGATGGCAATCGATGGGCTTTCCAGCGGGCTGGACACCACCTCCCTCATCAACTCGCTCATGCAGCTTGAGGCCGTGCCCCAGTCACTGCTGCAGCGCAAAGTCTCTGAATCAAGCACTTTCATATCCGCACTGCAGGGCTTGAACTCGAGCATCGCCGGCTTGGCAAGCTTGGCCGTCAAGGTCGCCAAAGACGGCGCCTTTGACCTGTTTTCCGCCACGAGCAGCTCACCAGCGGTTACGGTTTCCACCTCTGCCGGAACGAGCGCCGGTCAAATTGACCTGGTTGTCAACCAGGTGGCCCAGCGACAGGTCTCAGTGTCCGCGGCGCTCGCGGAGTGGCCGGGCACCGAACTGAGCATCACGAGCGCGACCGGCGTTCGCACCGCGATCTCTGCGGCGACGGCTTCGATCGACGACGTTGTTTCCGCTGTCAACAGCGCCAACGCGGGTGTAAGCGCCATCAAGGTCAAGGCCGGAGTCGACGCGAACAACGCGCCGGTCTACCGGATTCAGTTCACGGCGGCCTCGTCCGGAGCGGCAGGCGGATTCGCCGTGGCCGATGCTGACACGTCAACTGATCCTGCGACCGACACCCCCGCGGGTCTCACCCAGGTACGCGCTGCCCAGGACGCGAAGGTCACCCTGTGGGCCGGTACCGCAGCCTCCCAGTCCGTCAGCTCCACAACAAATTCCTTCGCCGAGCTCCTTCCCGGTATTTCCGTCACGGTTGCGACGGCATCAGCCGACCCGGTCAATATCACCGTCACCCGAAATGATGACGCCATCAGCACGAAGGCGGGCGACCTTGTCAGCGCGCTCAATGGCGTCTTTGCGCTCATCGCCACCAAGTCGGCCGTGGTCAACAGCACGAACGCGGCGGGAGGTTCCGTGCTCTCAAGCGGACCTTTCACCGGGGACAGTACGGTTCGTGATGTCAACCGGAGTATTTTCACCGCGGCATCCGCTCCCATCGACGGTCACTCACCGAGCGAATACGGCATCAGCCTCACGAAGACCGGCACGCTGGAATTCGATGCCACCAAGTTCGCCGCCGCGCTCAAGGCCGACCCGGTGCGCACCGAGGCCGCCGTGCAGGAAATCGCGTCACGTGTGGCTGTGGCCGCGACGAGCGCGTCGGACAAATACGACGGCCAAGTCACTTCGAGAATCACTGGCCAGCAATCCCTGGTGAAGAACCTTGGGGACCAGATCAACGACTGGGACCGCCGCCTAGCCTCCCGCCGCTCCACGCTTGAACGCACCTATTCAGGGTTGGAAGTGCAGCTGAGCGGGATGAAAGCCCAGTCAGCGTGGCTCACCTCTCAGCTCGCCGCCCTCCCGACCTCGACGAGTTGATGATGACACTTCTCATGATGCCCAACGCCGACGCCCGACGTGCCCGCTATAACCGCGAGGCTGTGCTCAACGCCACCCCGGTGCGACTGCTGACCATGCTCTACGACCGGCTCTTGCTCGACCTCAACCGGGCCGAAGCGGCGCAGATCGAGGAAGAGTGGCAGGTCGCCGGCGAGAACCTGCTCCATGCGCAGGCGATTGTGTCCGAGCTCACCACCTCGCTCAACGTGGATGCCTGGAATGGCGGCGAGGGCCTGTTCGCCCTCTATACCTACGTGTCCACCGCTCTCACGCGCTCCAATACGCACCGCGACGTTGCGCGCACTCAGGAGAGCATCGCGCTGCTCGAACCGCTGCGCCTCACCTGGCATGAAGCTGCAGCCTCGCTGCCGGCCCAGCCGGCCGAGACCAACACCACGGGCGGCGCGCTCGGCTTTGGCTGATCAGGCTCTCGACACAGTTGCCTGGCTCCGTGTTCTCGATGAGCTTGAACTCAGCGTGGACGACGCCAACAGCGTTGCGGCCGGGGATCCGGGAGCCGATGCGCTGGATTTCGGTGCGGCAGCCGGGTGGCAACCGCCCGCGGAGATCGGCGTGATTCCCATCCACCTCGAGGAGCGAGCGCGCGACCTGCTCGTGCTCCAGCTGAAGCTGGTGCACGAACTCGGCGCAGCCCTCAGATCCGCCAGCCGGCACCTGGCGGCCGTACGAGCCATACCGACCGCGCGTGGCGCGAAGGGGTCGGTCTACCTGGACGTCACCGGCTGAGGCTCAAGTGGCGCGTGCGGGAAAAGTCTCACGGAATTCTTTCCGCCAGATTCTAACCCGCCCCCCCGTTCGGCCGATAGCTGAGGGTGAGCACGGATCGCTCATCAACTGGCCACGGATCGGCCGTCGTTTTCACTGTCGACGAAACGGGAACCCGTGCTTGAATCCGTGACCACCTCTGCGCTGACCAGCGCGCTGGACGGTCTGGCCCTGCGCCAGCGCACCATCGCGAACAACATCGCGAACGTGAACACGCCGAACTACCACGCCCAGCGCGTTTCCTTCGAGAAGGCGCTCGCGCAGTCGGTTTCTGCAGGCTCCGGCACCGTCGCAGCGAGCACCGCACGCTCGATGGATCCCACTAACGTGAACGGCAACAACGTGAACCTCGACACCGAGACCCTCTCCAACATCGATACCGTACTGCGGTACCAGTTCGCGGCGCGGGCTGTGGAGGGACCCTTCACCTCCATGCGCAGCGCGATGCGGACCAACTGATGACGTTCGACGCCATCGGCATCGCCGGCAGTGGATTGACCCTGCACCGCCAGTGGCTGGACGCCCTCGCGGACAACATGGCCAACGTCAACACCCCCACAAGTACCAATGGCAACGCATTCCAGGCGCGGTATATTGCCGCGCAGGAAGGTGCCAACGGTGCCGGTGTCTACGCCACCGGCGTGACACTCGGCTCTGCGGAGGGCCGGATGGTCTTCGAGCCGAACAACCCGCTGGCCGATACCGAGGGCTACGTTCGCTACCCGGACATCGACCTCGCGGAACAGATGGGCCAGCTGATCATGGCCCAGCGCGGCTACCAGGCTAATGCCGCCGTGGTCGACCGAGCCAAGACCACCTACGAGGCCGCACTGCAGATCGGTCGTTCCTGATGCCCCTGAGCGCTATTCAGATGATGCAGGGCCTATCGGGCGTTCAGGGCACCACCGGCACGACAGCCACGCAGAGAACAGACGGTTCCGGCTTCGGTGCAGTCCTCACCGGTGCGGTCGACAACCTGCAGCAGCTGCAGTCCACCTCCAACGAACTCTCGATCAAGGCTGTCACGGGTGACCTGACCGATATCCACTCCGCCACCATTGCGAGCACCCGCGCGCAGGTCACCATGGAACTCGTGGCCGCCGTCCGCAATAAGGGCGTCGACGCGTTCAACGAGATCATGAGGATGCAGGCCTGATGCCGGCACAGGTCACGTCGGCGTTTCGCCGTTTCGCCGATGCCATCCGGGCGTTCAGCCTCGCCCAGCGCACCGTCGCCATCATCGGTATCGCCGTGCTCGTTCTCGGCGTCGCCGCCCTCAGCATGTGGATCACCAAACCGGCGTACACGCCGCTTTTCTCCGGACTCAGCGGCGTCGACGCCAACTCGATCGTGGAGCAGCTTCGGGCAGATGGCGTCAGCTACGAACTCAGCGACGGCGGGGCGACCATCATGGTTCCGGAAGCCAACGTCTATGACGAGCGGCTCAAGGCAGCAGCGGCCGGCCTCCCGACATCCAGTACCGGGGGTTATGCGCTGCTCGACAAAATGGGCGTCACCTCCTCCGAATTCCAGCAGTCGGTGACCTACAAGCGTGCCCTCGAAGGCGAACTCGCAGCCACCATCGGAGCCCTCGACGGCGTTCAGGTGGCTTCCGTGAAGCTCGCCATTCCCGAGGACAGCGTGTTCGTCGCCACGAAGAATGATCCGACGGCATCCGTTTTCGTGCAGACGAAGAACGGGGTCACCCTCAGCAACAGCCAGGTGCAGGCGATCGTGCACCTCACGAGCGCGTCCGTCGACGGCATGAAGCCCGAGGACGTGTCTGTCGTCGACGCTGCGGGCACCGTGCTCTCCGCCGTCGGCATCGGCACCACCGGCTCCGTCGGCCAACAGGCTTCTGACTATGAAAGCCATGTGCGGGACGCCGTGCAGAATATGCTCGACCGCGTCGTCGGCCCCGGCAACGCCACCGTTGTGGTGGCCGCTGACACGAGCCCCGAATCCGCTCAGCGCACCGAGGAATCGTTCACGACACCCACCGACGCTCCGGCCCTCAACGAGTCCATCAAGAAAGAGACGTACGCGGGAACCGGCGGCGGCGCGGCCGGAGTGCTCGGCGCCGACAACATCGCGGTCGCGGCCAAGGACAGCACCGGGAACGGCACGTTCAACTCGGAAGACAACACCCGCAACAATGCGGTCAACAAGGTCACGGAATCCCGAACGATCCCGGCCGGGGCCATCAACCGGCAGACCATCTCCGTCGCCCTGAACAGGGACGCTGCCACTGGCATCAACGTGGCCGACATCACCAGCCTCGTCTCCTCCGCTGCCGGCATCGACGCCACACGGGGCGATGCCGTCACCGTGCAGCTCGTGTCGTTCAACCAGGCCGGAGCGGCCGATGCCGCGGCGGCGTTGGCTGCGGCGGAAAAGGCAGCGGCCGACGCCCACCTGGCCAGTGTGTTGCGGATCGCGATCATCACCGCCGGGATCGTGATCACGCTCGTGGCCGGCCTCATCGTCTACGCGCGTCGCTCGCGTCGGCAGAGTCGCGAGGCGATCGATGTGGGCGACCTCACGGAGATGCAGAACGTGATCGAACCGGTGAGCGTGCCCACCCTGCTCACCCCCGTCATTCCGCAGAAGCTGCCGGTGCTGCCCCCGTATTCGCAGACTATGACCGACACCGACACTCGGCGTGCTGAGATCGACCAGCTCGCGCAGAACGACCCCAAGCGGACGGCCGAATTCCTGCGCAATCTCATGGATGACAGGCAGCACGCGTGAGCGCGGGAATCGTCATGGCATTGTCGGGAGCCCAGAAGGTCGCCGTGGTCCTCATGAACATGGACCCCGAGCTCGCTTCCGTGGTCATGAAACAGTTCTCCGAGGCGGAGGCAGAGGTGATCGCGTCCGAGATCATCCAGTTGCGCAAGGTGGATCCCGATCTCGCGGACAAGGCCTTGGACGAGTTCCAGGAGCTCACCCGCACCAGTTCTCGTCATGGTCGCGGCGGCCACGAATTCGCCCAGGGCCTGCTGGAGGCTTCTTTCGGAGCTGAGCGCGCTGCCGGCTTACTGACCCGGGTCGCCACGACGATGGCGGGGAAGGCTTTCGAGTTTCTGGACAGCGCCGACGCCAGCGACGTGCTCAACCTGCTCGAAGGGGAAATGCCGCAGACCATCGCGCTCGTGCTGGCATACCTGCGTCGGGAGCACGCCTCGGCGATCCTCTCCGGCATGGAACCTGAGCTGCGCACCGATGTCGCAGAATGCATCGCCACCATGGGCAGTGCCGCGCCGGAAGCGATTCGCATCGTGACCGACACGCTGAAGATGGGTGCGCGCACCGTGGTGGCTCGTGAAAGCGTCGAGGTCGTCGGCGGTGTGCAGCCGCTTGTCGAGATCATCAACCGCGCCGACGCGGCGACCGAGCGCGCCCTGTTGGAAGCCCTCGAGGAGCGCGACCCGATTCTCGCCGAAGAGGTGCGATCACGCATGCTCACCTTCGCCGACATCGTCAAACTCGAGAGCCGCGACGTGCAGCAGGTGCTTCGCGGAATTGACACGAGCGTCCTAGCCATCGCGATGAAGGGCACCTCGGGCGCTGTTCTCTCCGTCATTCGGGCCAACCTCTCCGAGCGCAACCGCGATCTGCTCGACGACGAGACGAAGAGCCTCGGTCCGGTGCGCGTCAGCCAGGTCGAAGACGCCCGCGCTGAAGTCGTCCGCGCCATCCGGGACATGGAAGCGCAGGGCACGATCACCGTTCAGCGGGGGGTGGAGGAAGAATATGTCAGCTGAGATCGGGTTCTCCAGCGTCGCATTCCCGCGCCTGCGTGCCGTCACCGATGCGCGCGCCGACGAGAATGTGCGGGCTGTCGGGCACGCCGCGGGATACGCGGCGGGCTTGCGCGCCGCCGGTATCACGGCCTCGGCCGTGGCTGCCGAACAGGCCGCCGAGCACGCCGCCGTGCTGCGTCACACCGAAGCGAAATCCGATCGTGCGGTGCGCCTGCTCGCTGCAGCCGCTGAAGCCCTCGACAACAGCACCGTCCCCGTGCTGCGGGAGGCCGAGGGAACCCTGGTGCGAACGGCCATCGAACTCGCGGAGGCTGTTCTGGGGGCTGAGCTCGGACAGGGCGACATCTCGGCCCGGTCCGCCCTCGAACGCGCCCTCGGACAGTTCGAGCGGGTGGGGACGCACACGGTGCACATGCACCCCGATGATCTGGCCCTGCTCGGCGCAGCCGTGGGGGACATTCCTGGCGTGGTCTTCGTCGAGGATCCCTCTTTGTCGCGCGGTGACGCGGTCACCCGGTTCGCCGACGGGTTTCTCGACGCCCGCATCGGCACGGCCTTCACCCGGGTGAAGAACGCCATGTTGGGTGGCCTGTCATGAGCAAGTTCAGTCTCCTCGACCGGGCCGTCGCAACAGCGCGCAACGCGGCGCGCCCGGAGCTTGTTGGAACGGTCAGCTCGATCGTGGGACTCAGCGTGGAGGTGCGCGGACTCGACGCGGCCATCGGCGACCTTGTGAGCCTGGGGGACTACCCCGGGATCGACGCGGAAGTCGTAGCCACCGGGGCCGGTGGCATCCGCTGCATGCCGCTGGGCCGGCTGACGGGCCTGCGTGCTGGCGCGCCGGCCCGTGCCGCCAGCACTCCGCTGCTTGTGCCCACCGGAACCGGCCTGTTCGGCCGCGTCATCAATGGCCTCGGCCGTCCCATCGACGGCAAGGGCCCGCTCGTTTCCGACGGCGCCGTGTCGCTGCACCACCCAAGCCCCTCGGCGATGCAGCGGGCGCGCATCACTGAACAGCTGCAACTCGGAGTGCGTGTGCTCGATACCCTCACGGCTGTCGGCAAGGGCCAGCGCATGGGGCTGTTCGCCGGTTCCGGTGTGGGCAAGTCGTCGCTGCTATCGATGATTGCGCGGGGAACGGATGCCGAGGTGTCGGTGATAGCCCTGGTCGGAGAGCGCGGCCGTGAAGTGCGTGAATTCCTGGAGGACGACCTCGGTCCCGAGGGCCTGGCACGGTCCATCGTCGTCGTCTCCACGAGCGATGAACCGGCCATGATGCGTTTGCGTGCCGCGTTCACCGCCACCCGCATCGCGGAGTCCTTCCGCGATCGGGGCTCCGACGTGGTGCTCATGATGGATTCGCTCACGCGCGTTGCCATGGCGCAGCGAGAAATCGGACTTTCAGTGGGGGAGCCCCCCGCCACTCGCGGCTACCCGCCGTCGACGTTCTCCGTGCTCGCGCAACTGCTCGAGCGGGCTGGAACCGGGGAAACCGGCTCCATCACGGGCATGTACACCGTGCTCGTCGACGGTGACGACCACAACGAACCCATCGCAGATGCCGCCCGTTCCATCCTCGACGGGCACGTCGTCCTCGATCGCAAGCTCGCCGTCACCGGCCATTTCCCGTCGATTGATGTGCTCGCCTCCATTTCCCGTGTGGCGTCGCGGGTGAACACCCCCGCGCGTAATCAGGTCGCCGCAACCCTACGACGAGTGCTCGCCGCCCGTCAGGGTGCCCAGGACCTGTTGGACGTGGGCGCTTACCGGGTCGGAACGAACCCGCTCGTGGACGCTGCCGTGAACAACGCGAACGCGATCACCTCCTTCCTGCAACAACGCATGGACGACCAGACACCCACGGCCGTGGCCTGGGATCGTCTGGGCGCCCTGACGCGACAGCTCGGGGTGTCCTGATGAAGCGCATCTTCCCCCTCGCCGGACTGTTGCGCCTGCGCCACCTCCAGCAGGATGAAGCCGCCGTCGAACTCGCCGCCGCCAACTCCCGCGTGAACGACAACGAGACCCGACGGGACCGCGCCCGTGCCTTGGTACACGGCGGGGGACATTCGCCGACGAGTGTCGCGGCCATGAGCGCTTTGGCCGCTGCCCGCGCTTCCTCGCGCAGCATGCTCGCTGACCTCGATGCACTGGGGCAGGGCCATCAGGCAGCCCTTGCGCACGCGCAGACAGTGTTCGACGCGGCGAGGGCGGAATCCGTGGCCCTGGAGAAACTCAAGGCGCGTCACTCGGCTGCCGTCATCGCAGCGGACCTGAAGGCCGAACAAACTGTGCTCGACGAAATCGCGTCCACCCGATGGCACCGCGAGCACGAGGCGGACGACGACGACGCTGCCGACGACGGTGGTGTGCGATGACGGTCACCATGTCCGATGCCATGAGTCGCATCGACCAGATTCAAACCACGCTCCAGCGGATGGCGGGCGCCGAGTCGGCGCCGAAGGCCAAGGTGTCTGCTCTGTCCGCGGATGCCTTCGCCGCGACCCTGGCTTCGAGCCTCCAGACGGCCGGGGCTTCGGCTGCCGGCAGCGCGGCCCCGACCGGCGCGACCGGAGCGACCGGCACGGACGTGAGCGCCGCCGCGCAGAAATACCTCGGTGTTCCCTACGTCTTCGGCGGCGAGGATTCAAGCGGTATGGACTGTTCCGGACTCGTGCACAAGGCGTATGCCGATGTGGGCATAGAAGTTCCCCGTTTGGTTTCTGGGCAGATGAAGCTCGGTACCGAAGTCGGATCCCTCGCCGAGGCACAGCCCGGGGACCTCATCGTCACCGGTGGTGGCGCTCACATCCTGATCTATGCCGGAAACAACAAAGTCATCCACGCGCCGTACCCCGGGCGCACAGTGTGCCTCGTGGAGGCCTATATGTCGGATGCCGACATCGACACGATTCGTCGGGTGATCCCCACAGAGCCGAAGACGCCCACTCAGGCAACGACAGCCGATATGTTCAGCGCAGCTCTCGCCTCGCTCGGAACAGGTGGTGCCCGATGACCCTCATCCTGAATACCACAGCCGGACGTTCGGCCGCCTCGGTCGGCACGCCAGCCGGCGGACAGTCCGGCGCTGACGGTTCGCTGGAGCGCGCTGCCGGCTTTGCCGCCGTCCTCGTGCAGACGACCGCTGAGCCGTCCTCGCCGAACTCCGCGGAACAGGAGGCAACCGGCCAGGCCGACACGCCATCGACTGCCGGTCTAGCAGCCCAACCCGCATCTGCTGAAACCTTGACCTCCGGTTCGGTCGCGGTAACCCCGCTCGGGGCCACCGGACCAGCGGCATCAGCTCCTCGCCCCGGGATGCCCCCCGCCCCGGCCGTCGCAGAGAACGTCCCGATCCTCGACGCGCCCGAAACGCAGCCGGCCCTCGAGGTCGTCGCGGTTTCCGTTGCATCCTCGGTTCCCGCTTTCTCCTGGTCCGCCTTCCACCGCGATCTGGCAGCGAAGCCAACTCTTGCGACGACGTCCGTTGAGGACGGCTCCTCGGACCTCGGCTCCTCGGCCCCCGTTTCGCCGCTCGCTGACGCGGCCGCCGTCATCCCGGTCGAATCCGGTGCGACGGCAGTGACGACACCGGTATCCGGTGACGCGAATACTGCCGCCATGCTGGGGAATCCGGTTTCCATCGTGCCCGCGCTCCTGCCGGGGGAGGCGGCTCAGCCGGCGGTCCCCCTCGGGCGGTTCGCGGCCAGCGTTACGGCGGCAGCCGTTCTTGCGAGTGCGGAGCCCCTGGCCGCCGTGCCGGCCGGGCCTGTCGTGCCGGCCGGGCCTGTCGTGCCGGCCGTGTCTGTCCTGCCAGCCGTGCCTGTCGTGCCAGCCGTGCTCCTCGTGCCGCCCGGGTCTGTCGCACCGTCCCTGTCTCCCTTGCGGTCCGGGTCAGATCGGAA
>Ga0209023_10002654_pt1 | contig 22048 bp, 28 predicted proteins | sample LakOneMetagenome_FD_187468 | JGI IMG/M metagenome (GOLD analysis project Ga0209023, IMG submission 187468) | Freshwater and sediment microbial communities from Lake Erie, Canada (SPAdes) (version 2) | ecosystem: Environmental > Aquatic > Freshwater > Lentic | place: Lake Erie, Canada...
CGCACGGCGCGTTCGATGACTTCGGGGGAATACTTGGGTTGCTTTTTCATAGCTCCATTCTCTCAAACAATGGAGCCTCTACAAAACCCGGGGCGATTCAGTTCGCATGAACCAAGCAAATGAGGAGATTGCGCGACTCTATCTACTGCCTGTTCAGGAGTTCCCCGACCATCAATATTTATGGCCTTCGACTCGCACACTATCCGGTTATGAGAAGTTCGCGCGTACATCAATGTCTTGCGTCTTTGGGCTAGATTAGCATAAGAAATAGTGGCAATTTACCTTGCTGCCGCTGCTCGTTCGCTTTTAGATCAACAGTGCACGTTGTGAGGAGGACTTAACGCAACCAAGCTCGCAAGCGTTGCCTGAGCATCGGTTGAGCAGTAATAAAACAACCACATATCTCAGCAATATCACGATTTTTGAAACTGGATGGCGTTGCCCATGTGAGCACTCCTACTAACACTAACGTAAGCTCAGCACTCATCGAAGGGACCGTAATGCGTATAGATGACAAAAAACTAAGGCTCTACGCTACTGCAATTGCACTCCAACAAATGCACGGGCAGGCCTTCGCGCAGGCGTTTCTGGAAGACCAAGCGATTCCGCAGCAGGAAGCAGTAACACTTACAAATTGGGTCGAAGCCAGCTTTCCACGGTCTGCTGATCCAAAATTTGAGGAAGACTGTCAGTTAGCTCTGGGGCTACTCCAAGCCATCTTTGAACACAGAGTCTCACTCATGCTCGCTTGCGGAAAAGAAGATACCGGTATCACAACGATCCACTAAAGCCAACGTTCCGGAGCCGTTAGCGGATCTCTGCGCACAGGGCCCACCTGATTCGCCTTTGTTGCTAACCCGATTTATCAGGCACATTATGCTTCCTGCGTTGACAAGGCCGAGGGGCAGGGACACACTAAGATTGCATCTGTGCTTCGGCACCAGCCTACATGGCGACGCAAAGCAACTACTCGTTTCAATTTCTGCGCCCCGCTCGCGGGGCGCTTTTCCGCCTGTGTTCTATGTCCACGCCGAACGACCTAGGCGCGGTACCACGCCCGCGACCTGCGCTTACGATCCGAAGCGGACATGTAGCTCTTCGATTTCAGGTCTTGATCGTCACACGTTCGAAATCTTGGTATTCCTGGAGTGGAGCGAAGTCGACCTTCCACATGTCGAGTTCATAGAGCAGTCCATTTGTGTCCGAGTTGAGCGCGATACTCACTGGGACGCCATCACGATCCAGATACTCGGCTTCTACAAGACAGCTACCTAAAGATCGGCGCTCGCCTCCTGCAAACTTAAGGCTACCCATTCCGCCATCGTCCATGTCGCGTACTTGAGCACGCTCCAGTTGGCGGAGCAGCTGCTCCCCGCCCGTCACGTGTCGAATTAGAGCGCGCACGAGTGAATCCTCTTCAAGACGAAGAGGCCGCAAGTCGTTTTGATTCAGGTGTTAGCGCCGGTTTAAATCCGTCTTTAGATGGCGGCGTTTTGATTGTTGAGGCGTAGAACGACGAAGGGGCCGGCAGGCCCCTTGTATTTTGATGCGCTGTCCCACGTCGGAATTACGGATCGTCCTCGTTTGGTGTAGGAGTAATAATCTGGCGGTCGGCGCGCAAGTGATCCTGAATCTGTTGCAGATAGTGGGCGTAGATCAGCTCGCGCAATTCGTCCAGCATTTCCACCACGGCGAAGGCCTGCTCCGGTGTCCAGTCTGATGCGATCCCGAACGGGAGCGTGGGTTCCCGTTCGGACGGGCCGTGATGCCGGCTCATGTGCCAACTCCGGTATGCGCAGCTTTCTTGCCTTTGCGTTGCTGCGCGCGCGCTTCGTTGCGTTCGCGCGCCTCCTTGAGCCGGTACGACTCGCCTTCGACAGCGATCACTTCGGCCCGGTGCATCAGGCGGTCGACCAGCGAGACCACGCAGGCGGCGTTGGGAAATACTTCCGACCACTCGGCAAAGGGGCGGTTGGTCGTCACGATCGTGCTGTGATTCTGGTAGCGCCGGCTGATCAACTCGAACAACAGGTCCGCGTGGCGATTCGAGTAGGACAGGTAGCCGACCTCATCGATCACCAGGATGTCGGGTTGGGCATAGCGACGCAGGCGTCGGCGCAGCGTCGAATCGCTGTCGAGCGCGGCCAGCTCGCCAAGCATCTGACTGGCCGTCACGAACAGGACTGTATGCCCCTGGACGAGGGCCTGATGCGCCACGTTCATGGCCAGCGTCGATTTTCCCACGCCGTTAGGGCCAAGGAACACGATATTGCTGGCGTCCTTCATGAAGGACAGCGACATCAGTTCCTCGATGGCCGCGCGCTCGATGCGCTTGGGCCAGGCCCAGTCAAAGTCCGTGAGCGCCTTGAACTTGCCAAGATGGGCGTCGCGTAATCGGCGGACCAGCGAGCGGCGGTCGCGCTCATCTTCCTCCCATTGGATCAGAGGCGCCACCCAGTCAGTTGCGCCCACGTCGTCCCAGTGCTCCAGCAGTCCATTCAGGCGTAGCGCCATCGCGCGGGCACGCAGTTGCTCAAGATTGTGCTTGCTCATCGTCCTTTGCCCCCTTGCTCAGTTGATCGTAGCTGTCAAGCCGGTGCGGCCGCACCGGCGTGTCCTTGCGCCGCACATGCTCCGGCAGCACCAGGGCCACCGGAGGTGGACTGCCGCGCGCAGTGCGGCGCCGTTCCAGCGCCAGGCGCACCGCGTTCGGGTGCGGCACGCCGGCGGCCAGCGCTTCTTTCACCGCCAACTCCAGGTCGGCGGCGCCGTAGCGATCCAGCAGTCGCAGCAAGGCCGCCGACAGCGAGCCGATGTTGTCCCCGCGCTCGGCCGCCTGCACCAGCAGGTCCCGGCAGACCGGTACTGCACGCGTCAGGCTGTTGACGCCTCGATGCTGGCGAGCCTCGCGCTTCACCGCCACGAGGGCCTCGATGTGCTCTGGCAGCTCGACTTGCACCTTGCGGTCATAGCTGCGGGCATGGCTGGCGATCACGGCGACGCCGTCAAACACGCGCACCAGATTCGAGCTGGCACGCACGGTCAGCGTGCGCCGCACATGCGTATGCGGGATGGAGTAGTCGTTCAGGTCGAAGCGCACATATGGCGTCTTGCCGGCCTTTACTGCGACCACCTCCTCGGTGGCAAACGGGTTTGCCGGCAAACGCAACAGGCGGGGCTGCTCGCTTGCCAGAGCGTCGCGCACGCGCATGCTGGTGTCCTCCGGCCAAGGACGGTTCGCCGCCTGCTCGTGACACCAGTGCGCCGCTTGCGTATTGAGGTCGGCCAGGTCGCTGAAGGTGCGCGCGGCAAAGAAGGAGTCGCGCACATAGCGAATGGCCCGCTCGACGCGGCCCTTCTCATTGCCCCTTGCTACCGCCACCGGTCGCGGCTCGAACCGATAGTGTGCGGCGACAGCGAGCAAGGTGGGATGGAAACGGATCGCATCGCCTTGGCGTTCCAGCACCGCGCTCTTGAGATTGTCGTACAAGAGGACGCGCGGCAGCGCATCCCAGGTCTCGAATGCGCCCACGTGACCACGCAGGAAGTTCTCCATTCGGGCGTCAAGGAAGAAGCGCAGGTAGATTGCGCGTGAGTACGACAGCACCATCACGAAGCCCATCAGCGGCCGGCGCGCCCTGCCAATTTGAAGATGGCCGAAGTGGCCCCAGTCCACCTGGCCTTGCTCACCCGGCAGCGTGCGCAGGCGGAGGAAGGCCTCGGCGGCCGGGCGTGGCCGGTGCAGCGCTATCTGGTGACGGAACTGGCTTTGCGCACCCTGGTAGCCGCGTTCACGCACCATCGCGTGCAAGCGGCTGGCCGTCAGCGTCGGAAACTTCTTAAGCGTCTGCAAGATGAACGGCAGGTAGGGATCGATCATCGATCTGCGTACCGGCCCTATTCGCGGCAAGCCGGACTGCGCCAGCACCCGCCGTACGGTATCGCGATGAACGTTCAGCTGTCGCGCGATGGTCCCGCAGCGCCATTTTTCAACGTGGTACAGGCGCACGATGTGCGCTTCCAACTCGCTCGATACCGTCATTAACAGGGCCTCCGCAGTCGAACCGATACACAGGACGGGGACCGCGACGGCGTAACGGGCCGGTGCGCACAAATGGAGGCAGTGGCCGGGCACACCACTGGCACAGCGAAGTGGCAGCGTCGGGGGGCGCACTGGTCGCTACGACATCCGTCGCGTCCTGCCTCAGTACAACATCGATGGCAAGCGGGAGTGAACCCTGATGCGTCACTTTTTCGCGGCGCTCACGGTGGCGACGCGAACGCGCCGCATGGGCAAAGCGCCCTTGGCGGGATTTTTGGTAACGCCGTCCGGCCTCGCGCACCTTGGCGCGGCGTACTTCGCGGGCACAACAACGACAGTAGCGCTGGCCGCGATCACAACGGCGGCAAATAAGTACCTGCTCCCTGCAGCAGGCGCACAAGAACAATCGACCTGTCGATTCCATCGGCGCTCCCAGCGAGACCCCGAAGGCTCGCGACAGAGCACGTAAGCCATGGAATACTAGGCATTCATGCGTTGTGCTGGACACCTGTCCGGGGCGAGGCTGGGGGCGCGGCACTGGTTCGACTCGCGAGGTCAGATAAAGCCGGTGTCGCGTCCGTTTCTTCGGCAATATGTCTTTTTAGCGGATCCGCATACGGCTGTCTACGACATTGCGGCGCGGTGCGCCCCTTTCAGTCGCCCTCCGGGTGCTCCGAACAATAAAGTCAGCCGGAAAAAATTAAGCTGGTCGGGGGCAACTTGCAACCAACGGCATGCTGGGCGAGGCGAGCAAGCTCGTGTACAGTGAGCACCACTGACCGACAGTTGTCGGCCAGGAGCCGACATTCGGACAGATGAGTTGTAAGTGAACCGCGTCGAAAAAGCCACAGAAACGGCCGTCCTAGGCTTTCATTTGAGCAACCCGTGTCGGTATATGCGTGGTTCGAACGAGCTGCGCAAGCTCGGCATCTTCATTACCCATCTGGCGTTGGTTCGGTAAGGTTATGCCGTGATCTGGAGTCGTTCAAGAAGCGCTTGCCGTTGATACTCTCATCGGGTGACACGGCACAACAACCGCTGCAGCAAAGCAACCCCCCTTCGAGAACAAAAATGATGTAAGATAAATTATCGTCAAGATTGCTTCGCACATCTGCGACCCTACCCCAGAACAGAGATCGGGAGGCCGCGAATGGCTGCGATGATGCATAGTTTTCTCTCGAATAATCGCGAGGAACTAGAAAACCGTTGTCGGGTTAAAGTAGGCGAGCGTGCAGGTCGTTCCGCCACTGAGAAGCAACTCCAAGATGGCATCCCTCTTTTTTTAGACCAGCTCATCCGCACGCTAGAGATTGAGCAAACGTCCACCCCTTTAGATAGTCGTCGAGTTTCTGGCCCAGCAGGTGGGGCAACCGCTCTTTCGGAAGTAAGTGTTTCCGCCGCGCAGCACGGGAAAGACCTGCTAGATCTTGGCCTCACGGTCGACCAGGTTGTTCACGACTACGGGGACCTATGCCAAGCAATCACTGATCTAGCGGTGGAGAGGGACGCGCCTTTTCAAGTCGATGAATTTCGTACATTGAATCGCTGCCTGGATAACGCAATTTCGGACGCTGTTACCGAATTCGGCTATCAACGCGACATAAAAAGAGCAGACGCAGACGCGGTTGAATCCAACAAGCGTATGGGTTTCTTCGCACATGAATTGCGAAATCTCCTTGGCACCGCGACATTAGCCTACTCGGCCGTCAAAGCTGGCAACCTCAGCTTAAGCGGCTCTACAGGCACAATTCTAGGACGAAGCTTGCAGGCCCTGGACAAGCTCATTTCAATATCGATCGAGGATGTACGCCTGCTCGGAAAAACCAGCCTAATATTAGATTCCTTTTCCCTCGCGGACTTTATAACTGAGGTTCATGCAGCAGCGACCCTGTCCTTAGGCAGAACGGAGTGCATCTTTCGTGCGACCCACGTGGATCCTACCCTCGCCATAAACGGAACCCGAGACCTGTTGATGGCGGCACTTGCCAATCTTTTGCAGAACGCCTTTAAGTTTACGCAACCACGTACTGAAGTTCTTCTTACTGCGTATGCTGCGGGAGACCGGATTATTATCGACGTGCAAGATCACTGCGGCGGATTAGGAATCGGTGTTGCTGAGAGTATGTTTTTACCATTTTCCCAAGCTGGGGAAAACAGAACAGGTATCGGGTTGGGTCTTACCATCGCGAAGCAAAGCGTTACTGCTAACGGCGGGACGTTGACTGTTGAGGATTTGCCCACTGTAGGTTGTGTTTTCAAAATTAGTTTGCCACGTCACGCTATGCCAACTTGACGCCTTTAACGCCCACTCGGCGGTGTGTGGCAGAAAATGCTCGCAAAGGGGACATAATGAATTTTCAGTGGAACTCAAAGTATCATGGCCCGTGCGGCGTCACATCCCGTCTAAGGAGCCAAACAGCGTCAGTTTCCATTTCTTGGGGTAAGTTTGATCGTCAATCTGTGCTCGAATATCGTCTCCCGAATGTAGCAAATCGGCAGAATGACCTAGATGACCGACACCGTCTCGAGGCGGCCGTGAGATACGCAATGGCGCATTTTGATGGAACAGGACGGCCTCTTCCGGGCCTCCTAAACCTTGCAACTGATTCAACCACCGACGCTTGGACTGGTAGCCTGCCGCCGCTGCTCTGAGCAAGCGGTTAGTTGCAACTTCACACCAATCGTGCAGCAACTTAAAACTGGTACACATGGGGTGCAGGACGGTCATACCTGCGCTTTGATCGCCACATCAACCTCGCGACCCGCGTCAGGCGCGTTGCCCCGGAAAGCGTAACGAAGCGGCGGCTTTGGGGTGCGGATTCAATCGGTGGTCGCAACACTCTAACCCAACTGGGTCAGCATGGGGAGTGTTGAAGATGAAACAGAAGCCTCGGATTTATTACACGGAGAGCCAAAAGGCGCTGATGTGGGAACGCTGGAAGAAAGGCGACTCTCTGCAAGTGATCGCCCAGATGTTCGGCAGAAATCATTCATCGGTCCAAAGAATCCTCGCCGAGAACGGTGGCATACGTCCAGCGCCGCGATGTCGATCGCGACTTGCGTTGACGCTGGCAGAGCGCGAAGAAATTTCGCGGCATGTGGCCACGGGTCAGTCAATTCGATCCATTGCAAGCCATCTTGGCCGTGCACCTTCGACCATCAGCAGGGAGATCAGGCGCAATGGCGGGCAGGAAAAATATCGAGCGAGTCTAGCGGATCAGTGTGCTTGGGATCGGGCGCGCCGTCCCAAACCTTGTAAGCTTACAGAGAACCGCATACTGGCCAATATGGTGGCCAACAAGCTCCAACAACAGTGGTCACCAGAGCAAATTGCAGGATGGCTCAAGCAGCTGTTTGCCGGGCACCAGGAGTACCGCGTGTCGCACGAAACAATCTACCGCAGCCTCTACATCCAGGCTCGTGGCGCCTTGAAGAAGGAGCTGTTGGAACACTTGCGCCGAACACGCGCGATGCGCCGCTCGCGCCATCACACGCAAAAGACTGACAATCACGGCAAGATTTGCGATGCCGTATCGATCAGCGAACGGCCCGCGACAGCTGATGACAGAGCCATACCTGGTCACTGGGAAGGCGACCTACTGTTCGGTAGTCACAATAGCCAAATCGCCACCTTGGTCGAGCGCCAGACTCGGTACGTCATGCTAGTCAAAGTCGCCGGCAAGGACACTGACACGGTCGTCAATGCCCTGATCGACAATGCTGGCAGGCTTTCTCGCGAACTCTACAAATCGCTTACTTGGGATCGTGGAAAAGAAATGGCCGGGCATAAACGCTTTACCCTGGCGACCGACATTCAAGTCTACTTCTGTGATCCCAAGAGCCCTTGGCAAAGGGGATCAAACGAAAACACAAATGGACTGCTGCGACAGTATTTCCCGAAAGGGATGGACCTCTCCAGTCATTCCCAAGAACAGCTTGATGAGGTAGCCAGGAAATTGAACGAGCGCCCTAGGAAGACGCTAAACTATCAGACGCCGGCGCAACGATTTGAAGAGTGTGTTGCGTGGACCGATTGAATCCAAGACCCAAAGCTGACGTTGTAGGGTGCCACTATTGATGCAAGACGCTAGTCAATGTTAAGAATCCTGTTGCTGCTGAAGAAGGATGATGGCGGCCTCGAGTCGGCGACGTGTCGTCCACAAGTCCATCAGATTCGCGACCGAACAGCTAACGCCTACGGTGAGGAATACGCTGACCCACATCGGAGCTTCAAACTGGTAGGCACCTTGCAGATACGCGCCTATTCCAACAATCAGCATTGTCACGAGAAGTGTCGGAACTGATGAGGATGGTCGGTTCAGCACCGCTTTGGCATGGGCCTTGCGTTGTTCCTTGACCAGAATTGAGTGAGCAATCTCGTCTTGTATCGGAGTAGGCATGCTTGGATAGAATTTTACGGTGTGTATGACAGCTTATGGCCGGTAGCGGACGTACCGGAGCGTCCGCTATTGACCCAAAACGGACTGCTATGCGTTGTCAACCGACGAGCTGCCGCCCAACTTCGATTCTAATTCACGTACGCGTTCGCGCAATGCAACTACAGGCGCTTGCGACAACCAAATGATGCCTATAGCGAACGCAAAAATCGCGGGCATAGACATTTCACCCTCAAGGCGCCGCCCGACGTAAACGCCTCCAAGGCCCATCAAAAAAGCTCCCACCGCAATCATCAATTTGGACAACATTCAATCTCCAGAGCTCATTATGGTTGACTACCCAGTATAATTTTTGACAACAAATTCGTGTCGATATCCACCGGTGCTAGGGCCGCTTCTAGTCGAAAGAAGACCTACAGTAGCGTCCGCCTATGAGCCAAAGCGGCACTACGGAAACAGTGAATGCCTGAGTGCCGAACCGTAGAGGCTGTTATCGACTGTTTCGGAGCTTGTAAAGCTCGAGCGGGACCGCAACGAGCAAAAGTCCGCCAAGCGCTGCGAGCAAAATTAGACTGAGAGCGAACAAGGAAACTTGCTGATCACGCCAGTACAGACCGACCGTACTAACAATCACGACTCCGAGGATAAGCAACCAGCTTCCTTTCAATACGTTCACAACTGCGCTTCTAAACATCCGCCTTTTTTCTTCAATGAGCACGCGTCATTGCTTCAGGTTTAGTGCGTGAAATAATAGAACGCGCGTCCAATTGGTTCGCCAACCTTGACTGCCAAATTCAGCGCTACAACGATTAGCGCTGCTTGGACCAACACGCGGCCGGACTGCGGAAGTGATTTGTAATACACCGATGCTTCATGAATGATCTTGTCCAGAACTAAGCTCTCTTAAAAAACAGGAATTGGCGTAACAGTCGAACAATAGTGACACATGTATTTCATTGTTGCAACATACAGGGGCAAGGCTGTGGGGCCCGATGCCGGCCAACAGTGAAAGGAGCTGCGTTGACGTCTGGTTTTGGCCGATTCCGGCCGGTCGAGCAAGCATAGCATGTTGCCAAAGCAGAAAGGTCATTGACTGTCACGACAGGCAGCTTCCGACCCTAAGCGGAGGATCCAGGGTCATACGCTGCGTGGGCACCTTATGCCTTGTAATGCCGCCACCGGCGAACAAACTGGATTCCCATGTATGTCGGCACGCCAATTACAAGTGCGCACATTCCAAAGAACATTGGCGGCCCAAAGCTCCCTAGTCTCGTGATGTCGTCAGGTTGGATGCCGTACCAAACTGCGACAACAAAGTCCATCAGCAGGGTACATAGGGCCGCGATCACTAATGCCGGAACGTTAATTCGGTTCTTCTTTTTCACTGCTAAACCTCATTCGTTTAAAGGCCGCTCCTGGCCGGCTGCAGACCTATTGCAGCGTCCGCTTCCTACCCGAAGCGGACAAAGCCGGGTGCCGAGGAATCCATCCATGACTTTGGCGTCAATGCACAGAGAAAGTTTCTTACCTAGTGCGTTTCTGTACGTCGCTTTGAGGCGACAGCACAAGGACGAGAAGCCAACCCATGAATGAAAGGCCGCGCTGAAGCCCTACGAAGCACAGAACATAGAGGACCCACTGTGAAAAGTTGTATGGGTGTTGGATCCCAGCGCTTTCTACGAAATTTAGGGTCAAAATTGCTGCCAAGGCACAAACTGGAGTGGCAAACCACCATTTCCGTTCAAGTTTAGATGTCATAGTTCAGTAACAAAGTTTACTGATGAATCTCGTCGTCAGAGGCAAGACGATACGTCCGCGTCTGGCCGGTTGCTGAAGTTTGTCGCGCCCGCTATCGACCCGTACCGGACGGTCAGGTACTTTCGGAGTAGGACTTGCTGCCCACCTTCGATTCGAGTTCACGCACACGTTTTCGGAGCGCGATCACAGGTGCTTGCGAGAGCCAAATTATGCCGATCGCAAACCCGATGACTGCAAGGTTGGACCAACTCCCGCCTTCAACATGACGAGCGATATAGTTCCCGCCCAATCCCATCAACAGCGCTCCTACGAAGATCATTGAGTTCGACAGCATTTTTTCTCCAAATAGATAAGGTCAAAAGCGAGGCACATCGGCTCATAGCCGTCCGCTTCTGGCCGAATCCGGCCTGTCGCAGCAGGATAGCAGCTTGCTGGACGGAAAAAAATCCTCGCATTGTCACGACCGGATGGTTTCGACTCAGAGCAGACACTTGCAAAAGTAACTGAACTTCCAAAACGCAATTCAGACCAACATTGTGCCTATCAGGATGACCGCTGAAACCACAGCTACAAACAATAGGCACATTGCGATCTGCCCGTCTCGATCACCTGCTCTCGACAGTTGCCAGAAATATCTGAAATAGCCGAATTTATCTCGTCTTGTTCTGCCACTACCTACGTGATGAAAATAAAGCTGCGTGTTGATGACGCTGCACACTATCAGTAGCACTGTGAATAGCAGGCGATGAGAGGCAAGGCATTGCATTAAATCCATGATGGTTTTGTGTCCGAAGAGAAGTCATTAAGTATTACCATCTGTTTGCTCCCGCCCGTTGCAGGAGACACGTCCGCTTTAGGCCGTTTGTGGACCTATTGTAGCGTCCGCTTACGATTCGAAGCGCACCTTCGTACGCAGTTGGACAATTGCGCTTATACCTCCACGAGACTTGAGCGCCTAGCGCCCCCATGCTTGCAATTTCCTTAAACAACTAAACCTGCTGCGCTAAAGCAGAAAAAGACAATCGGCTTGATCAAGACCAGGCGCTTCATTTAGAAAGGCGTATCGAGTGGACCCTTGAATGCTCTTGCGCGACTTCTTCGGGGCTCATCAGGCGAACGACCACACGCTCGAAATTATCCTGGGTGATTGTCATTGTAAATCCTGGATGGTGCTCGCGCAGCGCACGCATAAAGTCACCCTCGGATATAGGTACATTCTTGGAATTGAAGTAATCGACATGCTTGTAACGATCAAGTACGTCTTTTTTCCACTTCAGCAGTTCCGCTTCGTTGGGCCGGCCTGCGGATGGCTGAGCTTGCTCGGCAAAAGCGGGAAAGACTGCAGCGCATAACAGCATGGTCGCGATGGCGCGGTTGAACAAGGTCATGAAGTTCCCCAATTTAAAACTCTAGATTCTAGCAAAATCTTTGGTAGGAAAATCCTCGCTTTGTCACCTTTTCGAACGTATTAGCTTGATGTTCTGGAAGCAAGTGTCCGCTTCTGGCCGACAGCAGACCTATTGCAGCGTCCGCAAACGACCCAAAGCGGACACCCCCGTACGCGATCTTTATTTGCTTTGAGGGCAATTAAGCTCTTTGTATATGTAATAACCTGCGTCGTTGCGGCAAGCAATTTCAATGATTCGTTTTAGCGGCGCCTGTTGATCTGGATGAGATGTAATTCCTCTTCTTCGGAGTGTTTCGATGTAATCGAGAAAAGTTTCGCCAAGAGAGTTTTGCTGGTTTAAAACCTTGGTAAATATTTGCGGTTGTTTTCGCTTTTTATTGTAATACGCTAAAACCACTCGCAAAGATTGCTCTTTGCCATTCGGGTCATCTGCTACCGCGTGAATGATTGGACTTTTAACTGAGGGTGAGTAGCTTTTCGCCTGACACTCCGGCTCCAAAAAATAGTCATCAACGGGATAGGGCGAAGCTTCCATCTCCTTTATCATCGAGCCTAAATTTTCGAATCCATTTTGCTGAAATTGCATACAATAATTAATCAAGTATTCGAGTCTTGGATCTTTTTTTGAAACTTCCCCAATGCCGGCTTGGCTCTCCCTGCCGAAAGCAGATGTAATTATTGCGACCGCAATTAGTGCATTTGAAAATTTCACGATATACACCCATTAATAAGGATATTGCAATTTTTTCGGCAGATATTCTGGTGGTACTTTCTTCTGTACCATTATTTCCGCTTAAACTTGCCATTCAACTGACGCCTATGGCGAGAACGGAACGTCCGTTTTTGGCCGGTTGCAGACCTGTTTCAGCGCTCAGTAACGTTCGGAACGCGACTGTCCGTCGTGCTAAGCCGCACCGTATAGTGTCCGCCGTCTTCTTTTTTAAGCTGCAAACCATCGTAGGCCCTGAGCATATTGAGGAGGCCGGAGTGACCATGGCCTGCCGGGCTAAATCCTGGATCCGTCCGCTTCAGGTAAACACCTAAGGCCCCAAGCGCGACCCGCCCCTCCGGCGCCACCCCGGCAAGCAGACCGATGGCCTCAGGAATAAATTCGGGAAGTGATTTTGAACTAGCGTTAGTATCCTTACGCGGTACTTCCTGTGGGGAGCGAGTTGCCGCTTTTCGCTCTAGAACAGGCTCGGACTCGTGGTTCAACTCTCCTGCCCATTCGAAGAAATGGTCGCTTGCATTGCGCAGCGCAGCTGGAGTTTTCGATTCGCCAACGACACACACGATTGCACCGCGCTCGCGTAGTTTGCGGCACAGGTACGCGAAGTCCGAATCGCTGGTGACGAGGCAGAAAATGTCAGCACGCTGATCAAACATCACTTCCAATGCGTCGAGCGCGAGTGCGATGTCAGCCGTGTTTTTGCCAGCCGCGTATTGGTATTGCAGATGCGGCGTGAAGGCCTGTTGTACCAAGGCGTCCTGCCAGCGGTGGCCCAAGGTTGCGTGATTACCGTAACCGCGGCGGATCACAACGCGCCCGAACTGCGCGACCATGCGCAACGCGTAATCGAGGATCGTTGGCGTCGTGTTATCACAGTCTACCAGGACCGCGACACGGTTTTCCAGATAGGCTTGGTGGGCGTGCCCAGTTGAGGCAAGAACAGGGCCGTCGCTGCTCATGACAGTACCGCACTGGTTGGGCTGAGCACCGTAACCTGCAGAATGCCGTTTAACTGGAATCGGCGCTGGAACCAAATTGCTAGCTCGGCTTTGCCATAGATACGTGGCGTGCTGCTCTGTTGATTGGCCTTACGGTCGAGGATGGCACGTAGATGGGCGCGCTCTTGGCCGCAATACAGGTCCATGCCTGCACCATGGGTTCCGAACATGTTCGAAAACGCGACCGGCACGTTGAAAAAACCTCGTTCGTAATATGTTTTGCCGAGCCGAATCGTGAAAGTGCATGCGGTAGGCGCGGATCGAGGAGCCGCAGTGGGGGCCATGACCAGCCCTGTCGGTACGGTCGCAATGACAGGGGTGGAATCAGCGCCGGCACTAGCGAGATCCGCCTGGCCTTCCGGTACCACGTTCAAACAGTTTTTTTCTACAGCGGTTGCGCCAGCCGTAGCGTGATGACTCTTGATTGCTTCCGCGCTTCGCGCGCCATTCCAGGGCGGCGCTAATAGTGAAATGATGCCGTCTTCAAGACCTGCTGCCATATTCAGATCGAACTGCCCGATTCGATGCAGCCCAGGGTCGATCCACCCTAAGATCTTCACGATCTTCCCGGCGCCGAGCAGTTCCAACAGCCCAGCGCGATTACGAACATTGGTACGCTGAGTTGGATGAGGCGAGACGTAGGCCTGTAGCCTACCTGCCAGTGAACCTGACGTCTTGCCGACGTAGAGAATTCTGGCATCTATGGCAAAAGCATAGAGCGCACGGCGGTGTGGCGGCAAGGTCTGCAGATGCAGCCGAAGCCGTCCTTCGTCGGCAGTCCAGTGGCCAATTTCGCGAAACCCAATTTGCAGTAGCCGATCCATATGTTTTTAATTTAGCGTGCCGGTCATTGAAGCCTCAGGCCCCGATCGAATGACACGAGCGGACGCATAGTTGCAATTTGGATAGTATGCCCGTGATCAGGTGTAACCGCCAGCCCAGTTACCAGCCTTCGTGAGGCTGCTGGCTTCTAGCTCCTTTCGATGCTCGCGCATGTTTGTCACGGTGACGACCGTTGAACATACAGTCTGCTGTTGGCCGATCGCAGATGTTCATTCAATGACACGTGCGACCCAAGCGATTAACAGAGCGCCTGGCGCCAACAAGGCTTGCGCGAGGATTGTCCCCGCCCAGCGGTGCAGGCATCAACCCGCATGAACGCAAGTGACATTAATCTTCTGGTCGTCGGATGCGGGCGCAATTGCTGCGCTTGCTAGGTTGACGGAGACATGCACGCCCCCTGCTCCACCAGCAGTGGAGGTCCAGGTGTCGGCAAGAATCCAGAATTGCCCAGCCCGCTGGACGCCAAGTTGAGTTTCTGCGGCTAAAGCTTGCAGTTCTGCCTGACTCGGCAGCTTCCATGCGTCGTTGCCATTGAAGACGAGATCGGCGCAGAACTTGTCGGCATCTGCCCAAGCTAATTGGAACGAAGTTGCCATCCAGATGCCGCCGTTGAAGGCCAGCAATCCAGGGAATGTTGTCGCCTTAATACACACCCCGCGAATTGCGACCGCACCTGAGGCACATACGCGCGGCACTACCGTCAGCACGGCACTAGTCGAAGTCGGGTAATAGCTGCCCATACGGCCCTGCTGGGCAGTAATGGTGCTTGAGCCAGGTGCATGGACAGTTACTTTAGTACCTTCAACTGTGGCAACGGCCAGATTGCTGCTGGTGTAAGTAAATTGCGCAGGACTTTTCGACACCGGTGCTTTGAGGTCAAACGGGGCATCACCTTCAGTCTTGCTCAAAGCTGGAAATTCTCCCAGTTCTACCCCTTCATGCCCTCCGCAGCTGGCTAGCATAAGTGAAGCAGCGAAAACGGCGACGTAAATGAGATGCTTGTTGACCATGGCTCGTCCGGGCAATTGGGAAATAGCACAATTATAACCGTCAAACTGTTGCCTACAGTCATGTTTACAGCAAGTAGTATCACGAGATCCTGTAGGAAGGTCCGTCACTTCCTCGTCTCAAAGAGCTGTTGCGTCTTAAGTTGAGATCGGACGTCCGCTGTTGGCCGATTCCAGACGTTCGGAAGAGCTTAGTTCAAGAGGTTGTATGCCTAGACCAAGTAACGACACGGTTGCTTTGTAGGTGAAAATTTAGTGCATTTTCTCGTCTGACCGACTGACGAAAACGGCACGCTCGATGACATCGTCGTTGGCTGTCGAGTATCCGGTCAACTCTTCAGCAGTAAGTGTCGCGAGCTGGAAGTGTTCAGGATCGTCGGCCATCATCCGCAGCCATTCGTCGCGAGGGACTGTTTCAGCGGTAGCGACTGGCAGACCTATCCAAAACCCTGTCTCTCTTTCGGCAACAACCTTGTAGAGCTCGAGCATCTTATTCATGGCGCAGCGTGGCTTGAAGTGGAGAAGACTGAACTTGGTCAGCTTCGGCGAAATAGTGTACTGCCAAGGAAGCCACTAGGACCAAGGCTGTGATCCCTGCTGTTCTCAGACCGATGAACACGCGCGGTTTTCTGCCGCACTGGGGACATGCGGTCACGAAGGTGGTGAGATATCCACACTCTGCATCGGCGCCGCAATGACGCAGTTCTTTCCGGCCCGTTTTGCGGCATACATGGCCTTATCTGCAGCGTCAAGAAGCGACAGCAAGTCAGGATTATTTATGTTGAGGCAGGCAGCGCCGATACTTACGGTATAGGGCGGGACCCCTGTTGCATTAGACTCGGCAATGCAAGCGCGTATGCGGTTGGCGATCCCTACCGCCGCATCGATGACAGTTTGTGGAAGAAGAACAACGAATTCTTCCCCGCCATAACGTCCGATGACATCGGGTGTACGCAACAGCTGCGTGACCCGAGCGGCAAAATCCATGATTACTTTATCGCCAACAAGGTGACCATGTGCGTCATTGATCGCCTTGAAATTGTCGAGGTCCATCATCAACAATGACATGGCAAAGCCGTGCCGCTGTGACACTGAGATTTCGCGTTCGACCGCTTCCAGCAATGCATCGCGTCGGTAGGTACCTGACATGGGGTCATGCAGTGCCTGCGATTCAAGGCGGCCCTGCAATGCACGGCTGGCCATAAGGAGAAATCCCACGCTCATCGCCACTAGCGAGAAAGGAAACGCGAAAATATAGAGATCATGGATGGTGGACGTGTCGTTTTCCAGTGTCAAACGCCCTTGGTGCAGGAGCGCTGAGATACAGCGCGCTCCCATTACCGCCGCGGTGGCTACATAGACGGAACATGTGAACCGCTCAGGAAACCGCCTCATATGGTAATGGCCAATCAGGGCACCGCATGCTGCAAAGAGCACACTAAGCAGGGCACTCACGATTATCACTCGGACGCCGTAGTCATCGGTGATAAAGGTCGCCCACCCCAAGGCCACTGACGAGCCGCCAAGCAGCGCGAGCAGCGGCCGTACGCTCGACGTCAATTTGCCGAACAAGGCCAAACTTCGATGCATGACGATGACACCGGCCGGAATGAGCAAGTTAGGCAAGTAGCTGGAAAATAACACCGGCACCTTGCCGCGCATGGTAAAGCCCAGCGCGGCTATTACCATCAACAAACATGCCCACCCCCATTCAGATAAGCCAGCGATGGTTTTAGGGAAACCTATGCGTACGGAGAAAAACAGAAATCCACAAAGCAAGCCAAATGCGGCTGAAATGATGATGAACGAGTTGTTGTCGATGCGGAGCATAGCAATCAGGCCTTTCCGAACAAAGCAGCACGGAGAATTCTTTCCGCCAGCTCGCCTTTAGTACGTAATGTGCAAGGCACCGTAAACGAAGGGATAGATTCCATCAGGAAACATCACTTACAAGGTCGACCTGTGGGTCCAAACCGTCGATGCTGCGGTCCTGCCGTACCAATAAGTATTCGTATTCATGCGAGTAAAGATATGCAACGATAGCAACAGTTTCCATCCAGTGGCGCTCATCGTGGCGCATCAGGACGGTGAGCGCTCAGGTCGAAGGAGCGCACGTAGCACAGCGCCTTTCCACGTTCGCTGTTCATTTACATTTTACTGAGGAGCACATGATGAATTTGCCGGGAAAACGCCTTATCCTGCTATTTGCCGCCTCTCTGCTGTCGAATGCACTCCACGCGCAATCCCCGGCCCTGACACCCGTGTAAAAGGATTTTCGGGCAATTTATCAGGAACTCGTTGAAATCAACACGACCAGTTCCACCGGAAGCTGTACCAACGCAGTGACGGCGATGGCGGCCCGGCTCAAGGCAGGCGGCTACAGCGATGCCGACATGCAGATCATCGTGCCTCCCGACGGCCCAACCAAGGGTAACCTGGTAGCGAGGCTGAAAGGCAGCGGCGCCAGCAAGCCTTTGCTGCTACTGGCCCACGTCGACGTGGTCGAGGCCAAGCGCACCGACTGGGTGCGCGACCCATTCAAGCTAATCGAAGAAAAAGGCGTGTTCTACGGTCGGGGCTCCTCGGACGACAAGGCGATGGCGGCCGTGTTCGTGGAAAACATGATCCGCTACAAGCGCGAACATAAGCCGTTCAAGCGCGACATCATCCTCGCGCTCACCTGTGACGAAGAGATCGTCCCGTCCAAGTTCAATGGCCTGGCCTACCTGCTGCTGCAGCACCGCAAGCTGATCGACGCCGAACTAGCCTTGAATGAAGGCGGGAGCGGCTATCTCGACAAGGATGAAAAGCCCGTGCGCCTGAGCATCCAGGTCGGCGAGCGCATCACCCAGAACTACCAACTGGAAGTGACCAATCCAGGTGGCCACAGTGCCCGTGCGCCGCGCGAGAATGCGATCTACCGCTTGGCTGATGGCCTGGCCAGGCTGGAACGCTTCGATTTCCCGTTCACGCTCTCGCCCGTTACCCGCGCATTCTACGAGCAGATGGCGAAAGTCGAACATGGGCAGACTGCAGCAGACATGAAGGCGATCCTGCGCGATCCGCCGGACCGTGACGCCCTCGAACGCCTCTATACCATAAGCCCGGAACACAATTCCACCGTGCGCACCACTTGCGTCGCCACCACGGTCGATGCCGGTCATGCTGCCAACGCACTGCCCCAGCGCGCCCGCGCCAACGTCAACTGCCGCATCCTGCCCGGCGAACCGGTCGATTCGGTCCGGGCGACGCTGGTACGCGTGCTGGCCGACGACAAAATCAAGGTCACGCCGGTGGGCGAGGCCGACCTGCCGCCGCCGCCGCCGCTGACGCCCATGATCATGGAACCGGTCAAGGCCGTCACGAACGAGATGTGGCCAGGTGTGCCCGTTATCCCGACCATGCTGGTAGCCACGTCCGACGGTCGCTTCCTCAACAACGCCGGCATCTGGGCCTATGGGGTGAGTGGCATGTTCGTCGGGGTCGAGGGCAATGGTATCCATGGCGTCGATGAACACATCCGGGTCAAGTCGCTCTACGATGGGCTCGAATTCCTGTACCGGTTGGGGGAGCGCTTGGGTCAGCAATAAGCACCGTAGCTAGCCGCACAGGCGCTTTGAGTCGTAAGCGGACGCTTGAGCAATTTCGTACGGTTCAGCGAATCACTTCAGGGTCAGTGTGGAGCAATGTTGGCTCGTTTGCCGTTGGCTCTCGCTAATGTCTCCTCGTAATCAACAAAAGTGAGTCAACATGCGAATACTTACTTGGGCACTTCGGTTTTTCCAGCCTCCTGCTCCAACAGATTCTGAGGATACAAGCGTTCGCAAAAAATCTTCCGAAGGATGGGCGTTTTCTGGACCAATTACCGTAGCTCAAGTAGAAGCCGAATGGTTAAGAAACCGCCCCGAATCCTTGATGACGCGCCCGGATATGCCTCAAGAGCCCTTTGGTTTCGTCAATGATCGATGGGAGGAGCTCAAGGCGAGATTGAGACACTGCGACACGCTAGTCCGGTTCTCCACCGGCAGGGCATCGTGGGAGAATCTTGCAGGGCGTGAGGGGTTAGCGATACTCCGACATGGCTATATGGTCGACAAATTCGTAATAACGATACACCTATCTTCTGGGTGATGAAGTTGCTGGCCAGGCCATCTTGATTGACCCTGTCATTTCGGCTATGGACCGCGATTTGGCCGAGGTGCACCGGTTGGGATTGAAACTGGCCTATACGGTTGATACGCACATCCATGCCGACCACATCACTGCAGCACTGGAGATGAAGCGCGCAGTCGGCAGCAAGATTGCCGCTCCGGCATATGACCGCCTGCCCTGTACGGATGTCGGCATTGAGGAAGGGAAGCCGCTCCAGGTGGGAGGCCTCACCCTAGAACCCATCCATACGCCCGGCCACACCGATGGACACTTCGCATATCGGTTCAATGACCGAGTGTTCACTGGAGATGCGTTGCTGATTGAGGGATGTGGCCGCACGGACTTTCAGAACGGTGATGCCGACGCCCTCTACAAGAGCGTACGGGAAAAGCTTTTTGCCCTACCTGACGAAGTGCTGGTCTATCCAGCGCACGACTACAAGGAGCGCTTCGTATCCTCCATTGCTCAGGAAAAGAGGCGCAATCCCCGCTTGGGCGGCGACAAGACCATCGAAGAGTTCAGGGACATCATGGCCAACCTGAACCTACCGTATCCGAAGTTCATTGACTACGCTGTTCCAGGCAATCGGCAATGCGGCGTCTGCCCGCCGGACCTGCCGGACAACCTGGTACGGTATTGCCGGCAGATGACAGACAGCCCCCAAGGCTGACGCCCTTACTTTCAAAAGGGTTTTCATGGCGAACAGTAATTCGACAATCGCAACCGTTAGGCGAAGCTTAGGGTAGCAAGTTCCGAATTTCCTGCTTCCTTCGCCGTCAAGTCATCGAACGGATTGCCGCAGCTGCGTCGAAATGGGACTCTCGTATATTGTGGTCGATACCGGACACAGGGTCGACGCTTTAGCGGTTAAGCGTCGAAAGGCATTGTCTGGGAGGCTGAGCCAAAAGTGAAAAGCTTACCGCTATCAGCGCTCCTCGAAAGCGGTGGCAGCAATCAATACCTCAGCCAGTCGCCCTTTCTTTAGGGCGTCGAGCGGAGTTACCGACCCCAGGTACGTCGATTCGCTTGTGAAGAAGTGATATTTGGAAAGGGCTGGCACGCCCTCGAGCACTTTCGCAACTTTTTCTACCTCGCGACGGTTTAAGCCTTGATCAGCAAAGAACGCAGGGTAATAGTCGTCGCCAGCCGGACCGAGAATCGCAAAGATTCGGCGAGTTTTTACCGCGTCATTGATGGCTTGCCTACTAATGCCCAAGGCGTCCTGAAACTCTTTTGGCCGTAGTAGTTCCTTACGGTCAATTCGCCGCTGCAGCGCAGCGGCTGACTCTTGACGCAACTTCCACATAGTCGTCGCGTTGTCATGCTTCTGCTCTTCGGTCTGTTTATTTTCGGCCGATTCCTCGCCTGCACAAGCCATGACCCCGCGAACCTTGGAATCTCCGGTTTCTATAGGTTTTCCGTTCTCTGCCGAACGTTTGTACGGGCCGCGCTCGCGGACGTCGTTCATGGTTGACAAATTCTCGTAGAGCTTAACCATGCGCGCCGAAATCGCTTGAAGAACCTGGCTCACTGCAGCAACTTCATCGAACGGTGCCTGCTTAAAAGCTTCCAGCAAAGCATCGAGTTGTCCGGTTTGGAGCTTCTTGTTGCTATCCTGGCATGGGGCGGCAAAAATGGCGGCCAGCTGTTCGAAGAGGCCCATCGCTGCGGGGTACGCCGCGGACTCCGTGGCTTTTTTGGTGGCTCTCGCAGACATGAATATGCCTCCTATAGATCCTGAAGTGTGCAGACATGTCAAGAAGGTCGATCCTGACAGGTTTGATAGTTTGCTAGCGCCGAGATACGGCGGAAGTCTTTCCGCTTCACCGTGCTTTGTTTTGTCCTAACCAGGATATGAGGCACTTGCTCAATGAGCCTGGGCCGGTTCTCTTACTAAGAATGCACTTATTATCAATTGATTGACGCTCGGCATTGCCGTCGAGCGATGAGGCCGAGTGACGAACTGGATTGGCAGCGTTCACAAGTTCAGTACTAGGTTTGTCGGCTTTGGCCGTTAGCTGCGCAGCGTCATATTGGTACTTGCGTTTTGATCTTCGCCCGTCGGAAGCAAGTTTGATGATCGGAAATCCGACGGATGGGCAATAGACTATGACGGCTGCCTCAACTGTTGGCCTTTTAGCGCAGCCAAGCGGCTGCACGGCAGCCGTCGAAGGTGGACCGAAGGCGTACTTGCCAAGCCTGATGAGAAATACCACCGGATTGCGGACGATTTTGCGATGACACAACAGCTTTTGGCGGTGAGCCAAAGCAAGGCATCGACGCTGAAAATGTACCAGGCAACTGCAGTGCAATGAACACAGGTGCTCCATCAAAAATTTTTCCCCGGTCGCGGCAGAACGCGCGATTTAAAACCACGCCTAGTCACTGCTTTCATGTGGTGCTACTCTATCTAACGGACTTACCCAGCAGAGAATCCGTCCCGAAGAGTGTTTATGGCCGCTATAAGTCTCCAGCGTTAAGCTCGTCGACATCAATCATATTCGTATTGCGTCCCACCCGTCGAAGGTCCGCCGCACCCGCGTGTTTTGTCGCTATAGCCAACGGACGTCCTGTTAATGACCTCGTACGAGCATGCAGAGACTCGATATTTCGTTTCGTATGGGTAAACTCGATCGTTCCAAAAGGCGTATCGACAATACCGCTTGCTCCCGTGGTCATTACAGTAATGCGACTTATCATTATCTGCGAAATC
>Ga0209023_10002655_pt1 | contig 22044 bp, 7 predicted proteins | sample LakOneMetagenome_FD_187468 | JGI IMG/M metagenome (GOLD analysis project Ga0209023, IMG submission 187468) | Freshwater and sediment microbial communities from Lake Erie, Canada (SPAdes) (version 2) | ecosystem: Environmental > Aquatic > Freshwater > Lentic | place: Lake Erie, Canada | collected...
TAGTCCATTTGCAGGAGCTGAACCAACTGTTACATCTTTAGAGTTAACACAACCTCCGTTGTCTTTAACCCATACTGTGTAAGTTCCTGCAGCCAATCCTGTGAAGGTATTGCTAGACTGGAATCCTGTTGTTGCAGATGTCAGACTCCATTGGTATGGTGCTAAACCAGCTGCACCAAAGAATATCAATGAACCTGTGTTTGCACAAGTGCTTGATACGCTACCACTGTTTGTGATAGATACCTGGTATCCGATCTCAATGTGAATATTGCTAAGTGTTACGATTCCGCAACCACCTGCATCTGTAATTACTACAGTATAGTAACCGTAGTTCAATCCTGTTAATGATGATACGTTACCTGCACTGAATGGTGTATGGTTAGAACCTGTTTCACCAGTCCAGCTGTAAGTATATGGAGCAACACCACCTGTTGGAGTTATTGTAATAGTTCCATCAGGAGTTACATTACACCTGCTAAGGTTTGTTTTAACAAATGTTGCAGAGAATGTAGCTGATCCGCCAACAGTTACCGGTATGTTAGAAGATACACAACCAGCCGTTGCAGTTGCAACGATGGTATGAGGACCTGCAGACAAGCCTGTTACTGTGAATGGATTGGTTGAGTAGTTGAATGAACCGTTACCGTCAACTGTATAAGTACCTGAAGTACTTGAAGACAATGTAATAGTTGCAGTTCCGTTTGCACCACCACCACATGTTGTTGCTGTAGTTGTACCAGAACCTGTAAGAGCCGCAACGTCTCCAATGCTAACACCTATGTTAGATGATACACAACCTGCTGCTGATGTAGCAACGAAGGTATGGTTACCAGCTCCAAGGCCGTTAACTGTGAATGGATTGCTGTTATAGTTGAATGGACCATTGCCATCAACCGTATATGTACCTGATGTGCTCGTGCTTAATGTTACAGTTGCAGAACCATCTGTGCTGCCGAAGCATGATACAGAAGTTCCTGAAGCCGTACCGGAAAGCTGCACTGGTTCAACAACATTTGCAGCAATGCCAGAAGATACACAAGTACCTACTGATGCAACGATCGTATGATTACCGTTAGTAAGGCCACTAACTGTGAATGGACTGCTTGCAAAACTTCCTCCAGGGTTACCATCTACAGTATATGAACCTGCTCCTGTAGATCCTGTTCCTGTTAAGGTAACAACTGCTGATCCTGTTCCACCGAAGCAGGAAGGATCAGTTACTACTGCAGAACCAGAAACGTTACAACCACTAACTACATTAATTGAATATGCTGCAGAACCTGTACATGAACCTGTACCTGAAGCTGTAGCAGTAACTGTAAATGTAGCATTACCTGCTGCTGTAGGAGTACCACTGATGGCACCTGTATTAGCATCTATTGACAAACCTGCTGGCAATGCACCGCCTGTTATTGTATAAGTATATGGAGCCGTACCACCTGATGCAGTAACTGAAGCACCAACATAAGGAGTTCCTGTTGTTCCACCGGCCAAAGCACCAGCAGCAGGAGTTAATGTTATTGTAGGACAAACAAAGTTCAACACGATATTCTGTAAACAAGTACCTGCTACGTTGTAACCAAGGTTACTAGACGCAACGTTTACATTTGTAGCAGTAGTTCCTACATAAGCTGAAACCACTGTGTTATTTCTACCGGGACCGGCAGCAGTACTAAAAATATGTTTAAAAGTTGTGTTTGAAACAAATGGCACTGTATTACTTAACTGGAAACGACCAACTCTTGTTCCAAGAGCAGGGCAACTTCCTGTAGCACTCATTATTGAACCTGAACCTGCGCCGGGATTCGACTTAGGTTGAATATTCATATAACGATATGTAACAGTATTCACAACATTCGTTTGAGTCGCTGTTGAAAGGGTTACAGTTGTTGGGTATTGTGATGAGTTTGTAAACTCACAAAAAGTAGCCCCCGGAGAAACAATGGAAAAAGTTAACGTTCCTGCACCTACAGTTGCAACATCAAACCCAAGTCCAAAGCCCACATTGGCTAATTCGAAAGGTGTTGCTCCTGTACGTTTAAGGTAAACGTCAAACTGGTAAGTCTGAGGGTCTACCAAAGTCTCATTTGAAATGGACAATTGATAGGTTTGGGCATCTGCTTTCATTGCAAACGAGAGCATCGCAAAGAAGAGCATCAGCATCCGGATTTTGGTTGTAACCTTTGTGTTCATAAACATTAATTTAAGTTTATAAGTGTGATTGTTTATTAAAGTATTCATTGTTAATTTTTACTAAGGATATATAAGGAAGTGAAGCATGGAAACCATACTTCACTTCCGTTTTTATTTTATAGAGGGCGTGCGTAGAATAAGCCCAACTGTGAATTGTTATCCACCAAGTTCATATCCTGGCCATCTGTTGCGCCATCTCCGTTTACATCAGAGATATCATAACCGAAGAAGCCTACCCTGTTATCGATCTCATTCATATCCTGGCCATCAATAGTGCCATCCTGTGTAATATCACCGGCATAGAATGCTGTTTTACCAGCTGTTACAACCTTCATCGGAGCAATAGTATAAGGACCAACTCCATAACCATCATCATAAGCCTGGGCCTGACCTATAGTGAAGTCATACTGTGTAGCTGGTTTAAAGTAAACCGGCAGTTTGCTCCATGTTTCGATACTATTCCTGTGTTTAACAGAGATATAGAACAGTTTACCACCCAAACCTGCAGGGAATGTTACTGTTGTAGTACCATCCAGGTGCAATACAGCCTGTGCTGTGTAATCAGCAGTTGGATAAGTATTGATATCAGTGTGTGCAGGATCGGTTAAGTTAATGGTTACAGTATCTACCTCGTTAGGATCAACACTGGTACCTATGGTATAAATGTTTGGAACCATCAATGCTACCGATGGACTAGCAGGATCCATAAATCCTTCCAGGAACGCTGTTAAGTTAAGTGTAGACGGACACTCGTTAACTGTTACTACTGATGTGCTTGAATTTGTACAACCATAGCTGTTTGAAGCTGTAGCTGTATAAGTAGTAGTAGTAACTGGTGACGCAACCACTGTTGCACCGGTATAAGTATCTAAACCAGAGCTCGCAGGTGTCCATGCCCATGTTGGATTCTGTGTAGAAGAATAAGTGAATACAACTTTAGGACGGTTGGTTGTTGTTTGTGTCTGGCTTGTTGATCCAACACCAGGTGATGTATTGCTACTTGCTGTGAACAACGCAGCAGATGTTGTATTGTCTGCATAGATATAAGAAGTAGATACAAATCCGGCATTATCAACCTTAATGGTTGGGATCATCGCACTGTTACCTGAGTTATTGTTACTCCAGCTAACTGATACAACTACGTTGTCTGTATTGTTCCAGTTAAATGGCGTACTGAATGAATAATTATTAACACCGTTGGTAACACCCTGCAATGCATTTGAATATACAGTTGTAAGGCCACTTGTTACCAATGTGGTAGTACCAGCAGATTGCGTGGTATGACCCATTGTGATAGTGAAGTCTGCCATTGTTAAGGTAGAACTACCCAACGCTGTAAGTTCAAAAGAAAGAGCAGAGATATTTCCGCCTGTGATACCGGCAGCATTCAATTCTGCTTTGGTATAGATCATTTGTTGTTTGATACCACCGTACCAATGGTTGTAAGGGCTTCCCAAACTGGTTGTTGCACCAGTGATCGTTGTAGCACCTGCACCCAATGATGCGTTACCACTACCGCCTGATACACCACCGCTTGCTACCAGTGTAGTATTGTCACCTGCACATATAGTTACAGTTGCAGGAGTTACTGTTACAGCAGCCGGCTGAGGATTGATCGTTACAACCACACCAGCAGATGGAGCGCTTATGCATCCTGTTGCTGTATTGGTTACAATCACCCTGTATGTTCCGGTAGAAACTGTGTTCACTGTATAAGTAGCAGCAGTTGCACCCGAAATATTAACACCGTTCAGTGTCCATTGATAAGTTGCAGAACCAGCATTTGTACCCGCTGTTAACACCTGTGATGCAGGAGAACAAAGGGTGATAGGACCGGCTTCAGCAATAGTTGCTGTTGGCAATGGATTCACTGTGATAGTAATAGGTATTGGCAGTGTTGAATTGTTACAGAAATCTTTAACTATAACACTGTATGTTGTTGTTGTTGTTGGAGATACTGTGATGCTTGCAGTTGTACTTGCAGCAGGATCGTCCCACAGGTATGTGAACGGACCGCCACCTGTTGCATTTGCACTGATAGTAGTTGAACCACCTGCGCATAATGTAGTTGCAGTTGCTGTAGGAGCGCCATTAACAGGAGCTACAGTTACAGTTACTGTACCAGATGTTGCAGAACATCCTGTACCAGGATCAGTTGCTGTTACTGTGTAATTCTGCGTTGAACCAGGAGTTACGTTAAACGGATTCTGATTAAGTGCACCACCAGGGCTCCACTGCCAGTTATAAGCAGCAGTGATATCGGTTATACTTGTTACATTCCAGTTATAGAAGTAGTAGCGTGAGCCACCTGTGATGTTATTACCATCCAGTGTATTACCTGTAATGCTGAAACCGCCAGCGTCACTGTAAGGATAGCTATAAGAAGCAGTTCCCCTGTTAATATTTACACCATCATAATATATCTGCCATCCTGTAGATGCGGCAGGTACGTTAAAGTTAAGTGTAAGTACTTTAGGAACTGTTGTGCTGATGTCACCAGCAACAAGTGTAAATGTCTTCGTGTCCATTACGGCACTTGATGCATCAAGCAATCTTACACTTAAAGTACCTGCAGTTGAAGGGTATATTTCAACAGTATTAATTGTAGCTGCATTAGTAGTATTAAAATACATACCCCATCCGATATTAGCTCCAAAACTTGCTCCCAAGCTGGTTTCTCCAATATTGAAGGTAGCCAATCCAAGGCTTGTACCAGAAAGTATTGATGTACCACCGGCACAAATTGTACCTGGTGTTGCTGTTGCTGTAATTACAGGATTTGGATTTACCGTTACTGTAATGTTAGTAGAAGTTGAACAACCTGTAACAGGTACTCCATCATCTGCAGTAACAGTATAAACGATCGATCCTGAAGCTGAAGGACTGGCAGTTACTGAAGCGCCTGTAGTTGAGCTTAATCCTGCTCCTGTTGGAGGAACAGCAGACCATGTAAAGTTTACATAGCTTGGGTCGCTACCCGGAGCTGTGCTTAAAGCAACACTTCCGTTCTGGCAGATCGTAGTTGATCCTGTTGCAGTAATAGAAAGTGTTGGAGGTGCTGTAACGGTAACAGTTACATCGGTACGAGGACCTTCGCAACCGTTCGTTCCCATTTCAGAAACATAGAAATGAGTAACACCTACTGTTGAAATTGAAGTATTATAAGTAGCTGAAGTGCTTGATTGTAAAGCAGTTCCTCCGGTTGGAGCAGCATACCAGTTAAATGTTCCGTTTCCACCACCACCGCCGGTGGCTACAGTTGCAGTCGGTACTTTCGTTCCGCACTGAGTAGAGCTTGTTCCAAGCGGTGCATTAGGTAATGGAAGGGCAGTTACTGTAACATTTGCAGTAGCAGTACAACCTCCTAGGTTAGAAGCTACTACTGTATAAGTTGTAGTTGCAGATACTGTTACGTTTGTAGGATTCTGATCAGTTGAAGTGAATCCTGCTGGTGAAGAGGTCCAGCTAAAGGTAGTTGTTGGCGCCGGTACATTATATACCACGTCATCAATACCAACAAAGTTGGAATTAGCACCTGTTCCACCATCCAGTACATAGTACCTGAATGCCATTCTACCAGAAGTAGGACCACTAAGGCCGCTGATAGTAGCTGTGTATTGTGTCCATGTTTCAGGATATGCTCCTGCAGTTGGTTGTATAACCAGTGTAGGATTGATATCAATTAACAGGTTTGTGAAATCACCCAGTGATTCTGCAGTTGCACCTACGTTTGTACTTGAACCGTTGGTACTCATCCTCACCTGTAACCTGTCTGCATATCCAGAAGCCGTAGGAACACGTGTCCAGAATGAGAACTGATCACCATTGTGCATGGTTACAGTTGGTGCAAATAACCAGTTACTGATCGTATTGGCACCCGAAACGTTGTTGAAGTTACCTGCAATGTATGAGGCAGTTGTACCGGTGTGAGCATCAAATATTCCGTTTGTTGCAAGAGCAGGTACACCTTGTAACCAGTCATTAGTACCAACAGGGATACTGTTGTTCTGAGCAGCCCAGCCTGTAGGTAATGGAGATGTAATTTCAAATCCTTCATTATAAAGAACTGCTGGTAAGTCGTAAGTTGAAGTCAGGTTTACTGAACTTCCTGCACAAACAGTAGTTGCGCTGGCTGCTGCTGTAACGTTTGTTGGGTATGCATAAAGTGTTACAGTTACAGTGCCTAAAGAATGACAACCTTTGTCAGGATCGTAAGCATCAACAGTATAGGTATATGTACCAGGAGCTGATGGTGTTATTGTATAAGCATCAGATCCTGTAGCATTTCCAGTTAAACTTACCGGGTTTGTAATACCGCTGCCTGTTTCAGGTGAAGCAGTAAGGGTAAATGTTGCAAAATTATTGAAGTCAGGAGTATAAGATGAAGTAAGATCAAATGATCCGCCTGCGCACACACTGGCACCTGCTGATGAAGTTACAGTAACCACATCAGGAGCATTAACAGTTACGTCAACTTGCGCACGAGGGCCTTCGCAACCTGCTGCTGACACTTCAGAAACCCAGAAACTGGTGGTAGTACCAACCAAACCTAAGTAGGTAGTTGATGCACTGCTTTGTTTCAGAACGCCTCCTGTAGCAGCATCATACCATTTAAAGATAGCACCAGGGTTACCTGTACCTGCAACAGAAGCAGTTGGTACAACATTACCGCACTGTTCTGAACTTGTTGTTGATGGTGCGCCCGGTACTGAATTAACAGTAAGAACCACGCTGCCTGTGTTTGAACAGCCTGAACCATCTAGAAGAGTCACGTTGTATGTAATAGTTCCTGCGCTTGCCGGAGTAACGATTTTAGGGTTACCGGTTCCTGCTCCATTGTCCCATGTATAGGTTAATGAAGGAACCTGTACCACGTTAATGGCATAATCCTCTGTTTCACCATAAGAATAAGCTGTATTAAAATCAGTAGATGTAATGGCTGTGTTGTATCTAGACCTTACACGCATTCCAAGAACACCTGGTGTTGCACCACCAGGAACGGTAACAGCTACTGTTGCAGACCAAACCGCACCGGTAAATGAAACAGGAACGCTGATGTATTCAGAAGCTGTATAAGTACCGCTCCTGTCCCAATCAATCCAGGCTCCTGCATACTCAGTACCGCCATTTGCAACACTTACAGTTAAATTGTAAGTACTGCCTGCAGCAACTGAAGTTGGAGCAACGGTACCGATATAGTTATTATAACCACTTGTACCGCCTGCAGCAGTAATATTATTGATTGTATTGAATTGAACAAGGGTGATGTTATCGCCAAGAGTGTTGTCGGTAGCACCCGGAGCTGCATAAGTAGGTGCCGTTTGCGGACCTGTTATAGCAGAATATGCAGTAAGTGTACTGCTGCTTCCCTGGCAGATAGCTGAAGGGTTAGCCCTCACACTGTCTACAGTTGGGTTAGCATTAACAGTTGCAATGATATTGGCTGTTGTAGTACAACCCTGTGTAGCGTCTGTAGCTGTTACTGTGTAAGTATAGCTGCCACCTGCTGTTGGCGTAACCACTATGTTTGCAGGGCTTCCAAAAGTTCCGGTACCACCGGGTGTTGTTGTTGCAATACCACTTGCAGCCACATTACCTGCAGACCATGAGTAAGAATAAACATTTCCGTTAGTGTTTGAAGTAACAGTAGCCGTTAATGTAAGAGGAGCATTTGCGCACACAGGGCCGTTTGTTGAAGCAACAACCGCATCCGGTGTGGTTACTGTTACTGTTATTGGTGAACGAGGGCTTTCGCAACCTGTAACACCGCTTTCAGAAACATAGAATGTAGTAGTAGTAGATATTGAACTTGTATATGTAGCAGAATTGCTTGATTGCAATGCTGTTCCACCTGTTGCAGCTGCATACCAGTTAAAGATACCGGTACCGCCACCAATTCCGCTTGTAATAACCTGTGCAGTTGGCACATGGGCACCGCACTGAGTAGAGTTGATAGCACTTGGTGCATCAGGAGCTGTATTTACAGTTAAAGATGCATTTGAAGCAGGGCTTAATGTACAACCAGTAGAAGGATCTGTAACAACAGCAGTATAAACTGTTGATGATGTTACAACACCTGTACTTGCTGATGCGCCTGAAGCAGTAAATGCTGAAGACGGTACAGTAGACCAAGCTACGGTATATGCAGCTGGGGCAGTTAAACCAGAGTTTAATACGCCAAAGTTGATGATATTAGATGCACTTGCAACAGTCCAGCTGGAAGCTGTATTGTTATCAGCACTTGTTAACCTTGAACCTGCAAGGCCCGACATGCTTGGGATGCTACCAGACCAGTCGCCTGCGGTAACACCTGTAGCAACAGGGAATGAATAACCAGATACACCCACGGCGTCAATTACTGTAGCGCCGCTCTTAATGATATAACCGGCCTGGTCGCCTGAAGACCTGATATCAAAACCAGGTGTTCCTGCATAGAATACTTTATTAACCAGGTCGTTTGTACCGCTTCCGTAAGCAAGTACCAATGTTTGACCAGGAGCTAACGTTACGCCGCTTGGCATAGTATAGATAACTTCAGCAGCTGTAGTTGATGAGAACCAGCGTTCGATAGTATATCCGTTAAGGCTTGCTGTAAATGAACCCATGTTTGTTAATTCAACCAGGTCATTTCCAGAACCTACGTTAAATGACAGGTATGAAGGAGGGGTGGCATTTGTACCGGTTCCTGCATAGTTCTGTGTGATCTCTGTAATTTTTAATGCACTACCGCCATTCAGGGTTGCAGTCAGTGTTGCAGAACCTCCAGGACAAATAGTTGTTGGAGCTACTGCTACGCTAAGTGTTTTACCAAAAAATGGCTCGTCGTTATAAGAAGTACCTGTTTGAGATTTTATAAGGCCATTTCCATCAGTGGCTATTACACTCCAGGTAACCGTACCATTTGTAGGGCTCACTACTGGTATAACACCAGACCAGTTATCAGCAGCTAAGCCACCATTTCCGGTAAGGTTTGTCATAGCAACAGTTTGCGCAGTACCACCATTAACCTGGTAGCTGATGATAACAGTAGTAATAGCAGCGCCACCAGGGGTAACAGTTACAGTAACAGTTCTTGCTACATTTGTACACAGGTTACCTGTTGGTGAAATTGCGAGGCTGCTAAGGCTTGCTGCAGCAACATTACCCATCAGGTAGAAACCTTGCAGAGTGGTTTCTGCCGGTGTTGTATTCAAAATAGACGTTGCTGTCAATGTTGAAGTTACACCACCAATATGGTTGTATGTACCATTTGAAGTAGTACTGGCTGCAATAGCGTCCTGTGTACCACGGGTATCATTTAACCTGATGAATGTGTTTGTGAAATTACCTGATCCTGCAGTAATTGAAGCTGCCCAATACCTGGTGGTATTAAGTGTGCCCATCAGTGTACCGGCAGTACCGCCGCTGTTGGCATCAAAAGCTTCAGACTGAACAGTTACAATTCCACCTGCATTGGTAGTTGGGTTAACCAACTCTAAAGGATTATACGTTCCTTTACCAACTGGCATCACGTAAGTTGAACCGGTAACAAGACTTGCAGGCAGGTTACGAGCGATTGGCCCCGACACATATGAACTTGTCGAAAAACCAGTTATCGCACCTGTTGTAGTACCAGTAACCGTTGGAATATTTGAAGAACTGGTGATCAATTTACCGAGTGTAAGTGTAAGTGTACCTGAGATCGTCAGGTTACCACCGGCAAGTGTAACACCATTTGTATTTGCGATAGTAGTATTGGTAATGGTCCTTGTTGCAGGGATCTCAAAACCGGTGGTCCTTGGAGTAGTTTCTGCCTGGTACAATACAGTATATGTACCTGTTCCCAGGTTCATAACCGGATTGGCATCAAATGAACCACCCGAAGTAGTTAAACCGGTAGCGCCTATCTGTACTGTAGTAGCCAGTGCAGCACCTGTACCGATGGTTATTTTACCACTTCCTGTTACAGTTCCGATGAACAGGTTAACACGCAATGTAGGAACCTGGTTCGTTGTTGAAATAGTTAAACCACCTCCATTCTGAACCGAAATAGCTCCAACGTTTGTTGTAACCGTACCCGTACCGGTAAAGGTCTGGGCTACGTTTGTTGGAGAGAAGAATTGCAAAGTAGATCCACTTGCTACACCTGTTAAGGTACCATTGTTGGTGAATGTAGTACCTCTCTGAGAATAAGTACCTGCAAGGATATCTATTTTACCCGAAGCACCTATTGTTGTAGTTCCTTGAACGATCAAAGTACCGGTGCTGCTTGCAGACTGCAATGTACCTCCATTGACAATAACGTTTCCGTTCACTGTTAGTGTACCGGTGGTTGTTGCCCTGAAAATACCTGTAGTTCCTGTTGATGTGATGGTAAGGTCTCCTTTAATTACACCTGTTGTGCTGCTGGTAAACCAACTCATGGTTGCAGTAGAAGAAGGGCAATTGTAAGTAAGGTTACCAAAAGACTGCGCATTATTTGTAGGTGCACTTGTTGATGTAGTTAAACCCGAAACGTTCAGGTTAGACGTTGCTCCCCATGTTGCCAACGGCACCGGAGGTGCACCTGTAGTAGCTCCTGTTGAATTAACAGTACCACCATTTGCGATAACCAGGGTTGCAGCTGAACCTACCAATGAGTTTGCAGCGATACCGAGATTAACAACGCCGGTACTTGTAACGGTTACCACTGTTCCGGTACCACCGGTTGTAGTAAGAACGTTTGATGTACCTGCTCCTGAGAATGTTAAAGTACCCGAAATATTACCGGTCATTGCTGAACCGGTAGAGAAGGCGATCGCCGCCTGATTTGTAGTACTGCTAAATATCAAAGAACAACCTGCAGGAATATCAAGTGTATTACCCGCAGATCCTGTTAATGTAAGTGTTCTTGTAGTAGTACTTGATGATGTAAGTGTTACCGCTGTACCACTGGTGATCTGTAATCCACCGATTGAAGTAGCAGCAGGCAATGTAAGTGTTACCGCTGTACCTGAACCCGGAGTGCTACCCTGGCCATCAATGATCAGGATGTCTGATGTTAATGCAGTACCGCGGGTTGTTCCTGAACCATCAGCTGCTGTATTCCAGTTAGATCCTGTAGCGATATCCCCGGATGCACCACCTATATAATAATATGTAGCTGCTGCTGTTGTTGCCTGGCTTCCGGTTAAACCTGAAGAACCCAATTCATTTAAAGCAATCACTTTATAATAATAAGTAATGCCAGGTGTTAACCCTGACTGAACGCTTGTATATGCAGTACCTGTTGTTGCTACTGTAGTTGATGTAACATTAGCAACAGCAACATTCTGAGTAAGGCCGGCATCAGTAGCCCTTATAACGGCAAAACCCACCTCGTTGGTGGAATTGTCGACAAAGTTCACTGTTGTTGCTACGCCGGTAACTGCTGTAAAGGATAAAGTGGTAGGATCACTTGGTGCCGTTACCGTTGGTGTCCACCTGAAAAATGTTCTTGTTGTATTTGAGCTTGATCCGATGTTTGCTACCAATGGTGAACCGGTAGTTGTGCCGGTTCCTGCAGCAATTGTATTTGAAACGAGTGTAGCTGAAGGTGCCCACGTGCATGGGTTACCGATAGTTATTGAACCGGCAGTTGTAGCCGTATTACTGGAAGCAAGGAAAATTGAAGATGTTACTGAAGTGGAAGATGAATTGTATATCTCCCCATACATATAAGTAATGATACCAGAACCCTCATTTAACCAAACCTGCATGTTTCCCGCATTGGTAAGGTTCACAAAGTTGAAATAGAACTGGTTCCACTCAACCACCAATTTGCGGTTTGGGGCGGACCCGATCACTTTTATACGAATACCGTTATTAACTTCATTGTCTCCGCTGGCAGGAGATAATGTAACAGTGCCGAGGCCCAAAGAAGACTGCTGTGAAGCAATGGCAGTGGCTCCTGCAGAAGTATGCAAGGTCATTTGCCCATTGGAGTTTGCGCTGAAATGAGTGTAAGCTACACCCATGAAAACGAACGGAAACCCAATTGGGGTGACCGTACCTCCCAAGTCATCATTGTTTCCCGACATGATTACGGTGCTACCTGAAGAAAGATCTTCTAAAGAACCGTTGGTGTTGGTAGCAAAGACAAGGTTATTGATGTTGGCCTGGCCTAAAACTTTCGTCATAGGCATGGCCATGGCAGTTAGCATAATTACCAACGTAACTAGCCACCGCCTAAATCCTTTTAACAAGGATCTTGGTGTGTCTGTAAAAGTGTGCATGTGAAACTGGTTTTGAATTATGATTGTTGTATCCTGATATATTTTCGAGGGGGTAGAGGCGAAAGAATAAGAAGTTTTGGTAGAAACATTCATAAACATTTGTTTTAAAAGTAATTTCCTAAACTTATTAATTTAAAAATAACACAAACTAAAAAAAATACACGGTCATCAATAGACGAACGAAGTATTCAGTTTATAAAAAAATAATGAAGGGCTGATTAAGGTGTTTAATAGGATGAATTGGTTTCGCAAAATTGGCCGTAACTGGCTATTTCACTTGATCTTGTTGGTTAGTTTTTTTATTTTTCTGTTCAAATATTTAAAATCATTCAATCATGAATGGTAAAATATCTTATCAAAAAAGTAAGTGGCAGGGAAGCAGTTAGTGGCTTTGTTAAGGAATGGATGGATTGAAATCTGCGGTGAATATAATTGGCATTTTCGAAACAAACAAAATTTTTTAACAATTTTTTTGAACAAGTTAAGAAAAGCCTTTCCCTGTTGTTTTATAAAATAATCAATCCACTCTTAGCAAATTACATATTATTATTTTTTCAGGCAGTATAATTTCAAATTTATTTATTGAACCGGCATGACCGGTAAACGAGTTTGCAAATATTACAAAGCCTGCGGGGAGGCTGCTTCACATGATTTCGTTATACAGCTGTCACTTATTTTTACAGCATTGATTTTTATTTTAAAAAGTAAATGATAAGCATGGCGCTTCAAATAAATCTTCACGCATAAAAAGAGGAGGCCAAATACAGAAAATAAAAGAAAAAAATACCTGCATATAATATGATCCCGGAAAAATTCCAAATACCAAACTATTATACCTTCATGCATTGTTTCATGAATGTATGAAACATAAAACCTGCAATTCCATCATGAAACAATCCGGTATCAAAGGGTTTACTGTTATTAAAAAATGGCTTAGTGAAAAGGGCAGGGAACCATTCCTGTTTCAGCAACAGGCATGGGAAAAAATAATAAACAACGAATCCGGGCTGGTAAATGCACCTACCGGTTATGGCAAAACCTATTCAGTTTTTTTAGGTGCAGTCATCCAGTTCATCAACGAACATCCATCAGATTTTACGTCTGCAAAAAATAACGGCCTGAGGCTGTTGTGGATCACTCCGCTGCGTGCTCTTGCCAAAGATATTGGCCGGGCCATGGAAGAAGTAATTGCCGACCTTGGTTTACAATGGCAGGTTGCTATCCGGAACGGAGATACTTCCCAGGGTGAAAGGCAAAAGCAGAAAAAGAAAATGCCGGAAATTTTAATAATAACCCCGGAAAGTCTTCACTTATTACTGGCACAAAAGGACTACCCTGCCCTTTTCAGCAACCTCAGGATCATTGCTGTTGATGAATGGCATGAATTACTTGGCTCCAAAAGAGGAGTACAGGTAGAGCTGGCGATATCGAGGATAGCGGGATTACAAAGAAAAAAAGAAGATACCAGATCCAGCATATCGGTATGGGGCATCTCGGCCACGATAGGAAATCTTGAAGAAGCAAAAGAAGTATTGCTGGCTCCCTTGCAAACAACAGGAAGTATTGTTTCTGCAAAACAGGAGAAGCATATATATATACAATCCATTTTTCCTGATGAGATAGAAAAATATCCCTGGGCAGGCCACCTGGGGATCAAACTTGCCGATAAGGTATTGCCCGTTATTTACGAAAATACCAGCACGCTTATTTTTATAAATACAAGGGGCATGAGTGAACGCTGGTACCAGCACTTACTGGATATTGCACCTGAACTGGCAGGGGCCATTGCCCTGCACCATGGCAGTATAGAAAGGGAATTACGGGAATGGGTAGAAGAATCTTTGCACAAGGCTGTATTGCAGGCTGTGGTATGCACTTCAAGCCTTGACCTGGGTGTTGATTTCAGGCCGGTAGAAACAGTTGTACAGGTTGGCTCACCAAAAGGAGTTGCACGTTTCCTGCAGCGTGCAGGCCGGAGCGGACACCAGCCCGGTGCAGTAAGCAGGATATTTTTCCTTCCCACTCATTCACTGGAATTACTTGAAGCAGCTGCACTTAAGGAAGCGATCCGCATCTCGTTCATCGAAAGCAGGCAACCCTTGCTGTTATGCTTTGATGTATTACTCCAGTTCATGTGCACACTGGCAGTTTCGGAAGGATTTTATGCCGATGAACTTTTTGAGGAAATAAGAACAACCTTCTGTTTCCGTGACATCAGTAAGGAAGAATGGCAGCAACTATTGCAGTTCATTACTGCCGGTGGTGTTGCATTGAGCCAGTATGATGATTTTAAAAAAGCTGAAATAACAGACGGGCTATATAAAATAAACAACAGGCGTATTGCCATGCGGCACCGGATGCATATCGGTACCATTGTGAGCGATGCCATGCTGAAAGTGAAATTTTTAAGCGGCGGGTATATAGGTGTTATTGAAGAATATTTTATATCAAGGCTGAAGCCCGGCGATGTATTTACACTGGCAGGAAGAAACCTGGAATTCATCATGATAAAAGAAATGACGGCGCTGGTAAAAAAGAGCAATGCCACAAAGTCGATCATCCCAAGCTGGGAAGGCGGCCGCATGCCGTTGAGTGCAAACCTTGGCATCATGCTGAGAAAAAAACTGGATGAAGTGTCTGCTTTATATGGAAATAAAATTCCGCACATGAACGCGGCCCATGAAAACATGCATGAAGCTGAAGAAATAAAAGCACTGAAACCCCTATTTGAATTACAGGGCCAATTATCACATATCCCCAGGGAGAATGAGTTACTGATAGAACATATTGAAACAAAAGACGGCTACCATTTATTCGTTTACCCTTTTGAAGGCAGGCTGGTACACGAGGCCATGGCGGCCCTCCTCGCCTACCGTTTAAGCAGGATAATACCGATCACCTTCTCATTTGCCATGAATGATTACGGGTTTGAATTATTAAGCGACCAACCGATTCCGTTAGATGACAGCAATGTATATGAATTGTTCTCTGCGGAAAACCTTTTTGCAGATATACAGAAGAGTGTGAATGCATCTGAAATGGCCCGCAGAAAATTCAGGGATATCGCTGTTATTGGCGGGTTGATTTTCCAGGGTATGCCGGGAGAATATGTAAAGCAACGGCACCTGCAATCTTCGGCCTCCCTCCTTTTCAATGTTTTTTCCGAATATGAACCGGGCAACCTGCTGTTGAGGCAGGCATACAATGAAGTGATGGACCAGCAAATGGAAGAAACAAGGCTGAGAAATATGTTGCAAAGGATACAGGCAGGCAATATTATCATCACCTACCCGGCACAGTTAACCCCGTTCTGCTTCCCCGTTAAAGTTGACAGCATGCGTGAAAACATATCTTCAGAAAAACTGGAAGACAGGGTGAGAAAAATGCAGCAGCAGTTGGAAAAATTATAAGAGATGCCGAACATAAAAAAAGGAATGCTGAATTAATATGAGAGTTTTACTTCAGCATTCCTTCTTGTAAATATATTAATATACCAGGTGTTTCCTGTTTACCGTATATAATATTATAAATATGACGGGGATTAGCCAAAACAACACAGCGAAACCACCGAATGCAGCAGTGCCAATAAAAAGGAGTGTTGTAGCAACAGGTAATATTTCCCCAATGAGCCAGAATATATACCCTTGCTTTTTTCTTTTGCGCATTTCCAGTGCGCCATAAAAACATAGCCCCAAAGAAACTACTCCCAGGATCAGGATAGGCAACTTATTCTCCATCCGTTTTTTTTGCATTTCCAAAGCTTCCGGTGTAACAAATTTCCTGGCAAACTCGGGCATCTCATTTACCTTACCGGAATCGATCACCTCTTTCGTTTTTTCATAACTGGTTTTTGCGGTTGCAAAACCGTATATCTCAAATAACATAAAAATACAGCACGCTATGATGGTAAGAATAGTGAGTATATTTAACGATGAGGGTAACTTTTGTTCGTTAAATTCATCAAAAGAATCTTTGTTGGTAACTTCCTGGCTCATAAGTAATTATTTTTTTACCAAATTAAGGATATTAAAAATAAAAACAAACAATAAATTCAACCACGCTGTATAGCTTTGCAAACATGAGTTCGTTCGTAAATTTTAAACTTCACAACAATAATTTTTTACTCACGGCAGCGAGAACAGTTTTTTGGCAGGAAGAAAGAATACTGATACTTTCCGACCTTCACCTTGGAAAGACCGGACATTTCAGGAAAAGCGGCATTGCAGTACCGCAAACGATTTTCAAAGAAGACATGCAGCGCCTGGTTTCACAATTACAATATTATAAGCCTTTACGTGTGATCATTGTTGGCGACCTGTTCCATAGCACAGACAATAAAGAACACGAATTATTTTTAAAATGGAGAAAGGACATGCCCGGCATTTCCATTCAACTTGTAAAAGGCAATCACGATATATTGGAAGCAGACTGGTACCGCCAGGCAGGAATTGAAGTACACGGCACATCATTGATGATCGGTAATTTTGTATTTGCGCATGACATTGAAACCTATGAACAAAGAGAAGGTTCCTATTGCTTCTGCGGCCATATTCATCCCGGTATAAAAATAAAAGGGGCCGGGCGGCAGTCATTGCAACTTGCCTGTTTTTACTTCGGAAAAAAATTTGCGATACTGCCTGCGTTTGGGAAATTTACGGGTACGCATGCTGTTAGTACCACGAAAGGCGACGCCGTTTTTGCATTGGTAGAGAATAAAGTGATGCAGGTACAATAAAAAATTCAGTCGCTGGTTATAGTTGGGACTCTGAAGGTTGAACTATCTTTAAAATTGGCAACTTCATGATACTTGATACTTGATACTTGATACTTGATGCATGATACTTGATACTTGATACTTGATACTTGATGCATGATACTTGATCTAGGATCTAGAAACCTTCCTCCTTTCCACCTCTTTCTTTATCAACCCCAGTTCCCTGCCGGTTTGCCCGGAAACAGAACTGTTTTCCTGTGCCCTTCGCATGAGGTATGGTATCACATCTTCTATCGGGCCAAAAGGCAGGTACTTGCTTACACTACAACCGTTTTTTGCAAGGTTGAAAGTAATGTTATCACTCATTCCATAAAGTTGTGAAAAGTGCACGTGTGGGTGATCGTGAGCCAGCCCTTTTTTATCAAGTAACTGTGTTGAATATAAATTACTGTATTCGTTATGTGAAGCAACGATAAGGGAAATATCATCGAGGTGTTCTATACAGAATTCTACTGCTGCATTGTAATCTTTATCACATGTTTCTTTATCCGGCTGAATGGGCGAAGGATATCCCATATCTGCAGCACGCTTGCGTTCCTTATCCATATAAGCGCCCCTCACAAGCTTTGCCCCCAGGATGAATTTCCTTTCAGTAGCAGCTAGGTAACTGTCCATTAAGAATGAAAGCCTGTCGTGCCTGTATAACTGCAATGTATTAAATACAACCGCTTTGCCTTTGTTATATGTATCCATCATCAGGATCGTAAGTGCGTCTACGGGTTCCTGTATCCATGTCTCTTCAGCATCAACCAATACGCCGATATTTTTCCTGTTGGCTGTTTCGCAGATCTTTGACAAACGGCCTACCACACGCTGCCACTCTTCCTTTTCTTCTGAAGGCAGGTTTTCAACCACCTTGGTATACCGCTTCATAAGGGTTCCATCACAGTCATGCATAGCCGCATCCATTTTTTCGAGCAACCCAAACCTCACAATACCGGTAACTTTGATACTCATGAACGGGATATTCTTTTGGGTGGCGGCATAATTGATCACTCGTATGAATTCTGAAGTTGAATGATCAAATCCTTTTTCACCATCATTGCCACCTTCTACACCATAATCAAGTATGACCTGAACATTGTATTTGCCAAGTTTATCTGCAACGGCAGCTGTTTCTTCAAGTGTTTCGCCACCAACGAACTGCCCGAATATTGTTTTGCGGATCGCATATTTTGTAAATGGGATGTGCAACTTAATAGCAGCAGGTGTTACCTTCAGGCCCATATTTACCAAAAAAGGATTGCCCATTATTGAAAAAAGAAAATTGGCTTTTTTTAATTCTTCGGTTGTTTTATATGCAAACGCGTATTCCGTATTTTCAAAAGAGATCATATGATATCTATATAATTGGAAACCGAAATTGAGGAAACCGAAACGAACTACCAAATAATTCAATTTGAAGTTTGGGATCTGAAGCCAGGTTGTTGTGAACTCCGGACTTCCAATCCCGAATTTTATTAAATAGCCTGGTGGTTAAAAGGCTGTAATACCATTTCACTGATGACGGCACTGCGGGGCTGCTGACAAAGAAACCAGATCGATTTTGCAGCTTCTGCAGCCTGTATCATTTTATCCCTTTGAACACGCAGGTCGATATTGTCCCAAAAAGCAGAATCAACACCTCCAAGAAATAAATTAGTGACCCTGATCTCTGTTCGTTTTAATTCTTCCCTGATACTTTGCATCATCCCAACCAGGCCATACTTACTAGCACTGTAAGCTGCTGCACCAGCCATGGGCACTTTACCAAGTACCCCGGGTATGTTAATGACCAGGCCTTTTTTATTTTCCTTCATGGCAGGCAGGAATGCTTTCATAAGCAGGAAAGGGCCATATAAATTTGTTTGCAATGTAAGCATGAATTCGGCTTCAGTGAGAATATCCATTGTTTTGATAATGCCGGTACCTGCTGCATTTATAAGAATATCGATCACAGGGAATTCAGCAAAGTATCTTTCTTTTAATTCACCTACACTTCCGGATTTGGTTATATCGAGTACAAAAATCCTTGAAGCGGGAACAGATAATTGTCCGGCAATTTTATTTAACAATGTTGCATTTCTTCCGGTAAGAAAAAGATTGGCTCCGCTCGCTGCCAGCAGCCTGGCCGTTTCATATCCTATACTACCGGTAGCGCCTACCAGTAAAATATTTTTACCTTTTAATGTTTCCATCTTTTATTTTTTTATCCAAACAATGATAAAAGGATTTTGTTTACTAAAATTAAAGTTCATGCCAGGAAACTGCATCATATTTCCGCATCTGTTACCAAAAGTACATCCGGTATTTATTTATCAGCCAGTTAAAAAAGACAATAGCGACAGGATGATCCCCATGCTAAAGGTGCCATACTTCATTTTCTGTTTATAGAAAAAATATGAACAATTAATTTCTGGGTGAGACTGGTAAAAAATAACACAATACCGGTTATACTATCTTTGCGGAAATTTATATTTATGGAAAAGAAAGGGAGTGATTCACTGGTTGTAATGACAGAAATTGTATTGCCGAACGACACAAATACTTTTGGCAACCTGATGGGTGGCCGCCTTATGTACTGGATGGATATTGCTGCGGCACTTGCTGCCATGAAGCATTCCAGCGCTCCTGTAGTAACTGCCTCTGTTGACAATATTTCTTTTGAAACCCCTATAAAGCTGGGAAATGTAGTGCATATCGAGGCAAAAGTTACCAGGGCATTTAACAGCAGCATGGAAGTGCACCTGAATGTATGGGGTGAAGATGCCATACAGCAGTACAGGTATAAGAGCAATGAAGCATATTATACTTTTGTCGCACTTGATCCAAATGGAAAACCAAGACCAGTAAATTCCCTGGCACCGGAAACTGCAGAAGAAGTGAGGTTGTATGAAGGTGCTTTAAGAAGAAGGCAGATAAGGCTGATACTGGGCGGCAAAATGAAACCGGAGGAAGCAAGTGAACTTAAAGCATTATTTTTCAAGTAGCTTTCAGTTTTGGGTTTTCGCTACAAAATAATTGTTTAATCCTTTTTTCTTGTTAATTTTATATCATCATCAGTTCCAATTTTTTAATTAAATTTTTAACACATGAAATTATTCTACCAAAACGGGAAGACAGCTATGTTTTCCATCCTTCTGTTTTTGATGGTTTGTTTTTCGACAAAAACAATGTCGCAGACGACCATATCGACTTCAGGTTTCGCTAATAACAATGGGTTTTCCCTTGTTACCTTCAACTTCACAAACAACAATGCCGGTGCTGTTATCATCACCGATATCGCCAGTATTTGTGGGGCATCCGGTTCAATGGCGGTGGCAGCATACTACAAAACATCTGCTATCAATGGAGCTCCCGGGGCAATCAGCCCTGCTAATGGCTGGAACCAGTTTGGCTCTGCAACGATCACAGCAGTTACCAATACTACCACTACCGTATCACAACCTTTCATGAGTGGCCTCACGCTGGTTGTTCCGGCAGGCAGCACTTACGGAATTGCTGTGCAGGCGGCCAGTTTAAGGTACAGCACTGTTGCGGCAGGCACTTATACTTTCCCGGGTGGTGGTTGCACCATTACAGCCGGCTCAAATGTTGGCTATGGTGGAGATGTTGCGCCAAACGCACCTCCTAATACACCAAGAGGGTTTTTGGGAAGTGTAACATTCATTTCTGCAGCACCTTGCTCAGGAACACCAACACCAGGTAATACAGTTTCTTCTGTACCTACTGTTTGTCCGGGTATAAATTTTGCCTTATCACTGCAGAATCCTACATCAGGATCTGGCGTTACTTATCAATGGCAATCTTCCTCAACACTTGCCGGACCTTATACAGATATCCCAGGTGCTACAAATTCAAATCTGAACACAACGCAGGCTGCTGCCACTTATTATCAATGTAGTGTTACATGCTCTGGCAGTACTGCCTTCTCAAACCCTGTACAGGTATTATTGACTCCTTCATCAGGATGTTATTGTACACCTCCAGCAACAAATTGTAACCTTGATGATGAGATATTGAATGTAACCTTTGCAGGTATCAATAATAACAGTCTGTGCGGAACGGCTGGTTACACAAATTATACTACAACTGTTGCAGCTGCGAACGTAGTTGCGGGAGGAACATACCCAATGTCAGTGAATGTAGGCCCAGGTGGTACTGAACATGTAGGTGTGTGGATCGATTATGACCAGAACGGTAGTTTCGATGCTTCAGAATTTACAGCGCTTGGCAGCGGAAATGGTGTAACAATTTCAAATAATATTGTTATCCCTGCTACAGCACTGATCGGCACAACGAGAATGAGGATCAGGGTAAGGTTTAATACCCCGCTCACAGGCACAGCAGGCCCTTGTACAGCTTATACATATGGCGAAACAGAAGATTATGCAATCAACATAAATCCTTGTATCCCTGTTTCTATTACAACACAACCAGCCAATTCAGCAATTGAATGTGGTGGCAATGCTACCTTTTCTGTTGTAACTGCCGGCTCCGGCCCTGTTGTTAAATGGCAGGAAAGGACAAGTGCAACAGCATTGTGGATTGATCTTACCAATGGTGGTATTTACAGCGGTGCGGGAACAAGCACGCTGACCCTCACAGGTGTACCTACCAGTATGAGTGGCTATCAATACCGTGCGGTTTATTCCGGTTATTGCAGGGCAATTGATTACAGTACTATCGCTACTTTGACTGTAAACCCGCTTGTAGCAACTGTTAGTCCGCCATCGGCCAGTATTTGCAACGGTACTATTCAACAACTGATCATTACAAATGTAACTTCACCGCAACCTGCTTCTGTGAATGTGGCTTCAGGACCAATTTCAGTTCCTATCCCCGATAACAGTGTTGCTGGTGCTA
>Ga0209023_10002656_pt1 | contig 22043 bp, 20 predicted proteins | sample LakOneMetagenome_FD_187468 | JGI IMG/M metagenome (GOLD analysis project Ga0209023, IMG submission 187468) | Freshwater and sediment microbial communities from Lake Erie, Canada (SPAdes) (version 2) | ecosystem: Environmental > Aquatic > Freshwater > Lentic | place: Lake Erie, Canada...
GCTCGCGGAGTCTGCTCACGATCCGCAGCGCCCACCGCTCCTCGGCGCCGCGGGGGACCGTCTCCTGCGATCAGCTCGCCAGCGGTGAGCCGAGCAGGGCGTCCATCTTGTTCATGGCCATGGTCATGAACTCCCCGAAACCGACGGCGTTGTGGTCTTCCAGTGCTTCCGCTGACGGGAAGCTGGTGGTGACCGTCATCGCGCTGCCGCCGTTGTGCTCCGAGATGGCGATCAGCATGCCGCTGACCGGCATCTCGGAGTCGGGTGTCCCCGACTCGTAGGCGAGGCCGTCGGCGAGATCCAGCGTGCGCGGGAGGTCGACGGAGACCACGCGCCACCAGTCGTGGTGCTCCTCGCCGTCCGGGCTCGTCATCGTGTAGTCGATCCTGCCGCCGGGTGTCAGCTCGAAGGTCGTGAAGGTCGTCGTGAACCCGGGTGGACCCCACCAGCGCTCCAGCTGGCGCGGGTCGGTCCAGAGTTGCCAGGCGCGTTCTGGCGGTGCATCAAAGTGGGCGGTGATGATGAGCGCCGGGGCGCTCAGGTCCTTCTCGCAGGAGACGACGGGCATTACGGGGTCCTTTCGGGGTCTTGGGGGTTTGGAGGATGTCCTCCATTCGGGCGACGCGGTCACGCCACAGGGCTTCGAGCTCGTCCAGCAGCGTGCGCGCGGTGCGGAGGGCGTCCGGCTCGACGCAGACGACCTGCTCGCGGCCGCGGCGGCGTTTCTCGATCAGTCCGGCACGCTGCAGCACACCGACGTGCTTCTGCACTGCCGTCAGGCTCATGTCGTAGCTGCGTGCGAGCGCAGAGACGGAGTGCTCTCCGCGGGACGCCCGCCGCAAGATGTCGCGGCGGGTGCCATCGGCCAGCGCCTGAAATACGCGATCGGTCAGGGCTTCGCGGTGCTCATCTACAACCATACGGTTGCAGGTTAGCAGACCGCGCCGTGCTCGCCGTCAGGACGCGCGGGCGCTCGTGACCGCGCGCTTCAGCGAGGCGACGGCGGCATTCGTCTGTGCCTTTGAGGCCTTGCAGCTCGCGTCCGGGCGTGCTTCAAGGTTGAGGATCCTCGTGTGGTCGCCGACGCGCACCGCTGCGAGCGCGCGGATGATCGGCGGCGCGTTGTCGGCCATGCCGTTCACGAGGCGGGGTACGCCGCCTTCGAGGCTGCCGATGACGTAGGGCAGCGGAGTTGTGCCGCGTTCGACGAGTTTGGCGTTGCCGAGTCGTGCGCGCAGGTCGGAGATCGGCACGCGGTTCTGCCCGGCGGTGTTGACCCGGCTGGAGACGACCATGCTGCAGCCGGCTCCTGCCGAGACCGGGGCGAACTTCGCCACGCCCGACGTCGTGCGGGCGACGCGGAGCCAGGTTCCGGTGGTGAAACGCACGCCCCCGGTGCGCTCGTGGCCCACCCGGACCCCGGGGACGACAGGCATCGCAATGGTCGTGTTGAGATTGGTGGCGCGGCCGCCCTCTGCGTATGTCGCGGAGGCCCGGAACGTGACCTGGGCGTCGGTGACCTTGGCCTTCGTGGCCGCTTGTCGTGCGGCGGTGATGGTCGCGGCCGGCACGGTGATCGTGACTGGCACGCTGTCGAAGATGCTGACTGCTGGCGACGTCACGGCCGGGAGTGTGGCGATCGTGGTCGTGCCGACCTTGATCGTCGTCGTCACGGTGATCGGCGCGGCATCCTCGGAGCCCTCCTGCCGAACCCAGACGGTTGTGGCCTCGCGTAGTGGCGTTCCAACGGTCAACCAGGCGTGCGGGCTGCCGTCGGCCTCTGCGTGGGCCGCGGGCGCACCCGCTAGAAGACTGGCGGCGATGGCCGCGGGGACGAGGAGACGGGGGAGGGCGGTGGCAATCGAGGAGGGCATGTCAACGGAACGATTTCGTGCTGGCGAGGTTACGCGCCGACGGCCGGTAGTTCCCCGCAGTCGTCCTTCGGTTCTGCGGCGTTGCGGTGCATCGTTCGCCCCTGTACTGTCCAACCATGCCCCGTCGAATCCTGGATCGCAGACTCGCCAATGTGCTTTCGAGGCTCCGACGCGAGCCCGCAGGTCGGCCGGCGTCGTTTGCGCGAGCCGCGATTGCCGCGGTGCTCCTCTTCGGCCTCTTCGGCGTGACAGCCCAGGGCGCGCGGGCTGCCGCTCCCGCCAAGACGGACATCCTGCTGATGTTCGACACGACCGGCAGCATGGGGTCGGCGCTCTCCGCCGCCGCCGCGCAAGTGACCGCGCTGACCGGGAACATCGACAGCAGGTTGCCCGACGTGCAGTACGGGGTCGCCGAGGTCCGCGACTATGCGAAGTACGACTCGGGAACGGATCCCTACGCGTACAAGGTCAACCAGGCGATCACGGCCGATCGCGGCGCGGTCACGGCAGCGATCAACACGCTTGTCGCGAAGGGCGGTGGCGATAGCCCGGAGGCGTATGGTGGTGCCCTGGCCGCTGCGACCGCCGGCACGGGCTTCGGCTGGCGCCCGGGCGCCCGACGGCTGGTCGTTCTGATCGCGGACAACGTCCCGCATGACGATGACCTGAATCTCGGCATTCCCGCCGACAAACAAACGCAGGCTTCGCCGTGGAACACGGGTGCTGATCCGGGTCCCGATGGCGCCGTGGGCACGGCAGACGACATCGACTGGCAGACGCTGCTCGACACGATGGCGTACAACGGCGTCTCGCTTGCCTACGTGCTGTTCAAGGGCAACTCGACCTACCTGCCGTATTGGAACATCTGGGCTACTCGGACAGGCGGTGCGGCCGTCGACGCGACCGATAGCGACCTCGGCACGAAGATCGCCGATCTCGCCGCCACGGGCGCGACGACCGAGCTGCCGGCGTGTCCCGTCGGCAGCGCCCGCGATGCCGCCGGTATTTGTGACGCCCGCCACGTGACGGGTGTGTATGTCGGGTGCAACCGCGGTCCGAACCCGGGCGATAGTTCCATCTGCACCGCCACCGTCGGCGACGGCGCGACAACCGAGACCCCGACGTCGCCGACCGGTCAGGTGAAGTTCACCGCGCTCAACGGTGGTGGCTTCCCGAACGGGGACACGTGCACGCTGGTGCCAACAAGCGGCTCGCCGTCGGTCTCCTCGTGCAACGTGCGTTACACGCCCAAGGTCGGCTCGTGGGAGTTTCCGGACATCGTGGCCGAGTACGGCGGCGGCGACAAACATCGGCCGTCGAGCAGTCGGACATCACTGATCACGGGGCCGGTGTTCGGCCCCGATGGCAAGAGCCTCGTCCTCGCTGACGGCGAACCGGTGAGTTTGGCGAACTGCGGGAAGAACGCAGACACCCTGACCGGCAAGGGCCCCAAAGCCGCACGCGCAGCGATCAACCGCAGGTTCCCAGGGGGCACGCTGATGGATCCCAGGGCCACCTGGGGCGATGTTCTCTCCGTCTGCTTTGAGAAGCCGGCGGGGTACGCTCAAGTCGTCGTCGGTGGCATCGTCCAGGCGAGTTCGATCGTCACTGGGCCGGCGGTCACCGGCGGGATGATCACCGTCGCCGTGGGCTTGCCGAACCCCGTCACCTCATACGGTCTGGGCGCAGCGTCGGTCCCGGCCGGAGCCGCAGTCTCGTACGGCACCTACAAGCTCGGCGAAGGGCTCCGGGAGTCCGGCTCGAAGCAGCTCGACGATCCACCCGATCCGAAGTTCCAGCAGACCGTCAAGCCCAAGTCTGTCAAGGCGGTGACGTTCGTCACCAAGAACCGCAAGGACCGCAAGCAGGCGGCACTTCTCGCGGGCTACGTGACAACGCAGCTCAAGATCGCAGCACTCGGGAACGCGATCGGCGCGACGCTCGACAAGGCCGGTGGCGCCAAGCTCGCAGGGAACACGGCGTACCAGGGGAAGCAGACGCGCCTCGCCAGAAGCTATTCCAAGAAGATGATCGCCTTGCTGATCACGCAGCGCCAGCAGGCCGCAGCGGTCCAGACCGCGATTCGTCGCCTGCCCGGCGTCAACGTCAAGATCACGAAGAGCATGTTCGTCGCGCCCACGAGCGCGAAGGCCAAGCTCGCGCTCAAGCGGTACGGACAGGCGCTGGATAAGAAGCGCAAGGGACTCAATCAGCTCGGGTTCACGAACGCGGACAAGACGGGGCTGCTCGCCTTCGCTCGCAACCCGTCGATCGACGACGCGGCGCTGGCGATCCCCAAGGACCTCGCAGACCTCGTCGCCGGTACCGATGCGCGCAAGTTCCTCGACCTCGAGATCCTGACGCAGCGCTACTGGCTGGTCGAGCCGAGCGTGGTGGCCGCAGCTGCGCTGAAGTAACGCTCAGCCGGACACGACCGGCCGCCGAAAATGTTGTGTGCGAAGTACCGTGCTGGCCGTGTTCGTCTTCAAAGCCGCTGTTGTGGGTGCCGGAACGATGGGTGGGCAGATCGCCCAGACCATCGCCGCCGCTGGAATCCCCGTCCTGCTCAAGGACATCAACCAGGACCTGGTTGACCAGGGGCTGACCGCCGCGCGCGCGGCCAGCGCCGGTCAGCTTGCCGGACAGGTCAAGAAGGGCAAGCTGACCGAGGAGCAGGCTGAGGCGCAGATCGCGGACGTTCTCTCCCGCATCACCGGCACGCTCGACTACGCAGGCTTCGGCGACGTGGACTTCGTCGTCGAGGCGGTTCCGGAACGCATGGAGATCAAACAGGCCGTGTTCGCGGAACTCGACGCCGTGACGCCGGGCCATGCGATTCTCGCCTCGAACACGTCCTCGCTATCGATCCTCGAAATCGCGGAGGCCACGCTGCGGCCCGAGAAGGTCGTCGGCTTCCACTACTTCTTCCCGGCGTCGGTCATGCCCCTGATCGAGATCATCCGCTCCGACGACACCTCCCAGGAGACGATCCAGGCTGCGGTCACCTTCGCCCAGGCGACCAAGAAGACACCGATCGTCTGCGAGGAGGTTCCGGGGTTCGTCGTCAATCGCATCCTGATCTCCGGCCTCTCAGAAGTCCTCCGTTTGCAGGAAGAACAGCAGCTCGACATCGCACAGATCGATGCGATCCTGACAGAGGCGAACGTGGTGCCGATGGGGCCCTATCGGCTCGTCAACCTGCTCGGACTCGACCCCTTCCACCACACCTGTCTGGAGCTCGAGCAGTCGTACGGCGATCGGTTCTACGTGTCGACGGGGATCGCGGCGCTGATCGCCGAGGGCAAGGTTGGTGCCAAGACCGAGGCCGGCGGCGTCTACGCGGCCGATGGCAGCTCGCAGCTTGCGGGGTCCGCGGCGCCGGATCGCGAAGAGCTGGTTGAGCGCCTGCTGCTGAAGACGTTCGTCGAGGCCTGCTCGGTCCTGGAAGACGGCGTCTGCGGCCACAAGGACATCGACGTGGGCATGATGAGCGGCACGGGCATGGATCCACGCCGCGGCATCCTGCCGCCGTTCATGTACGCCGACGAGCACGGGCTCGACGCGCTGCTGGAGCGCCTGGAGCGCGCAGAGGCCGCGTGGGGTGAGCACTACACGCCGCCGCGGATTCTGCGGCGCCTCGTCTCCCAGGGCCGACTCGGCAAGAAGTCCGGCCAGGGCTTCTACCCGTACCCGGAGCCCGACCATGGGCAGGCCGGTGAGATCGTGCTGCGCGAGACGCGGGGGGATGTGGTGATCCTCTGGTTGGCGAACGCGCCGATGAACGCCGTGTCGCCGGAGCTCGTCGCAGAGCTGCGGCTGCACTGGGAGCAGCTTCGAAGCGACGGGACGCGGGCTGTGGTCATCACGTCCTCGAACCCGCTGCTGTTCTCCGCCGGCGCCGACATCAAAGCCTTCACGCGACTCGACGAGGCCGCCGGCGCCCAGTTCGTGCGCGACACCCAAGAGCTCTTCACCTGGTTCGGGGAGGACGGCGTGCCGACAGTGGCGGCGGTCAACGGCCTGGCGTTCGGCGGTGGCAACGAGCTCGCGATCGCGTGTGACGTCCGGATCGCGGCTGCATCGGCGATCTTCGGCCAGCCCGAGATCAAGCTCGGCATTATTCCCGGCTTCGGCGGCACGCAGCGCGTCGCGCGGCTCGTCGGCGCCAACAAGGCCCTGGAGCTCAACCTGATCGGGGATCCGATCACCGGCGAAGAGGCCTACGAGTTCGGGATGGTCAATCGCCTCGTCCCCGACCACGAGCTCCTCGACACCGCGCTGATGTGGGCCTCGAAGCTCGCTCAGCAGGCGCCGCTGGCCGCTGCGCAGGTCAAGAAGGTCAGCGCCAACGGTGACCTTAAGGCTGGACTAGAGGCTGAGGGTCGTGGGTTCGCCGCGGTTATGGGCTCCGACGATGGCCGCGAGGGCATCGCGGCGTTTCTCGCTAAGCGCAAGCCGCAGTGGACGGCACGCTAGCCGGAGATCGCTCGCGCGGGCTCTTCACTACTGTTTTCGATCGCCGATGCGATCGTGCGCACCACAAGTTCGGGCGCATCCCACATCGGGACATGACCGCAGTCGTCGAGCAGCACGGTTCGGACACCGGCATGCCGCACCCTGACAGGCCGGATCAGTTGGTCGCGCTCGCCGAACGCGAGGACCACGGGCACGGGTACGTCGCCGAGCCGGCTGAACGCCGAGGCGCGCATCGCGCTGCTCGTGGCGGCGTAGGCCGAGGCCCGGGCGTAGGACTCGACCATCCGCCACGCGGCGCGATACGGCACCCGCTCTGGATGCGCGACGAACGGGGACAGGACGGTGCGGCGGATATGCGCGTTGGCCATCAGCATCGGTGTCAGCGGCCGCGCGGCTCGCGCCAGCTGTTGGGCGCGGCCGATCGTGGCCGGCTCGGCCTGCAGCGGTGCCGGCCACAGGCCCGCAGGGCAGATGCCGGTCACCGAGCGGCCGCGGCCCAACAGCGCCAGCTCGAGCGCGATCCACCCACCGAGCGAGTTGCCGGCGAGGTGCGCGGTCGGCACGTCGTTCGCGAGCATCCATTGACCGATCGTGGCCGCCAGCGCTGCGGGTGTGGGAACCAGGCCGTCCGGCAACGGCTCGGAATGGCCGAAGCCGGGCAGGTCGAGGGCGACCACGCTGTAGCGCTCCGTCAGTGCCGGCATCACGGGGTCCCAGACGCAGAGGTCGCTGCCCAGGCCGTGCAGCAGCAGCAGCGGCTCGCCGTTGCCTTCGCGCTGGACGTGCAACTCGGCGGCAGCCATCGACGCCTATGACCGCTGCCGCAGCGGTTCGGTCGCAGGCCCCTCGAGCACCGCGCCGTCGACGCTGAAACGCGACGCGTGGCACGGACAGTCCCATGATCGCTCAGCGTCGTTGAACTGCAACTCGCAGCCCATGTGCGTGCAGGTCGGGGAGACGGCGTGGAGCGTGCCGTCGGCAGCGCGGTAGGCAGCGGTCTTCGATCCTTGATGGTGCACGATCGCCCCTTCGCCCGGCGCCAGATCATCGGCGGTGCGGCGCAGGAGCGCCGTGCGCAGGCGGTCACCGACGAAGTGCTTGCCGATCGTGGCGTTCTCCTTCGCGATGTCGGCGGCGCCGCGGCGGACCTCGCGCTGGGGCGTGCTGAACGCGTCGGCCCAGGCATGGCGCGGCTCGCCGAGGACTGCGGCCGCGATCACGTGGGCGGCCGCCGTTCCCAGCGTGAAGCCCCACTTCCTGAAGCCCGTGGCGGTCCAGACGCGCCCGTCCGTGAAGGGCACCGATCCGGCGTACGGCAGACCGTCGGGACCCATCACGTCCTGGGCGGACCAGCGAGCCTGCACCGGGCCGAGATCATGGTGTTGCCGGGCCCACGCCTCGAGCCTGTCGAACCGCTCCCGACTCGTGCGCACTCTGCCGGTGTGATGGCCTTCGCCGCCGACGAGGACAAGCGTTCCTCCATCATCCAGTTGCGCCGTCCGTACCGAGCGCGTCGGCTGTTCGGCGGCGTAGAACATGCCGTGCGGGGACTCGGCACCCGGTTGGAGTGGCATCGCGACGATGTAGGACCGCTCGACGCTGAGACGCGGAAAGAACAGGCCCCGGTCGAGCAACGGGTAGTGCGTCGCGAGGACGACGTCGCCGGCGCTGTAGCTGATGCCCTCGGCCTGAACCTCGGTCGTCCGGCCGCGCGTCGACACGCCGCTGACGCGCGCCCCCTCGACGACGCTGCCGCCGGCTGCGACGAAGCGCTCGGTGAGGCCCAGCAGATACCGCCGCGGGTGAAACTGCGCCTGCGCATCGAGCCTCACTGCGGCCACCGCCCCGTAGGACGGTTCGGCATCGGCAACGACGGGAAGGCCGGCGCGCAGTGCCGCCTCGCGCTCCCGCTCGAGGGCTGAGACCCGCTCAGGATCGGTGACGTAGGTCACCGCCGGCCGCTGCTCCCAGTCGCAGGCGACCGCCTCCGCAGCGACCAGCTCCTCGACCCAGCGGAGTGCTCCCGCATTGACCTCTGCGTACGCGCGACTCATGGCCTGGCCGTGCCGATCCTCGAGTTCGCTGTACACCAGACCCTGCAGGGCAGAGAGCTTCGCTGTTGTGGCCCCGCTCACGCCCGAACCGACAGCTGCTGCCTCGATCAGCAACACGCTGAGGCCGGCGCGTTGCAGGAGCAGGGCGGTGGTGACGCCGGCGATGCCGGCGCCGACCACGACCGCGTCGTACTCGGTCTTCGTGACCCAAGGCGCATAGCTGCGGATCCGTGGCGTCGTCTGCAGCCAGTACGAGCCGCTCGGGCCGCCCGAGACGGTCGTCGTCGAGGCGGTCTCGTCGCGCAGCACCGTCATGTCATCGCGCTCGCAGGCTCGCGCGGCGCGCTACAGCGCCGACGTTCGCCGGGTCTCACGCGCGTCACCCGAACGCTCCGTCTCCCGGTACGGCTGGGTCATCAGCGCGGCACCGATCAGCGCGATGCCGACGATCAGGTGCGGCAGCCAGGCGTTGGCGTCTTCGTCGGCAAAACCGAACAGCCACGGCGAGGCCGCCAACACCGCGCCGCCGAGCATGTCGAGGGCCAGGTGCATCCGCAGCGGCAGGATGTCGGCGAGACTGAGCTCGTAGTCCGTGATCAGGCTCTGCAGGAGGATGATGATGCCGAGGATGATCGGCACGTTGCGAGCCGCGTCAACATCGCTGAAGCCGAAGATCCACGGCGCCAGAATGAGAACCACGCCACCGACGTAGTCGAGAATCCCGTGTTGTCTGCTGGTGATGAGTTTGCCCATGCCTCCGCAATGCCCGGAACCGCGGCGGTTGAAACCGGCGGCAGCGCGGTGGGCGGAGCTAGTCGCCGCTGTGCGGCTTGACCTTCACGTCTGTCGCGTACTTCGACGGTGACGTGAGGACCTCGGGGTTGTCGATCTTGCCGAGGCGATCGATCAGCTTGATCCACTGCTTCGGCTTCAAGACGGCGGCAACCTTGCGGCCCTGCTTGGAGTTCGGGTCGAACTCGGGGCGGAAGCCGACGTGGATGTGGTCGTTGTGGTCCGGCAGCGACAGCGTGTTGTCGGCGCCGTCGAAGGTCATCAGGGAGATGATCTGGTGGGGCTTCATCGTGCCCTGCAACGTCAGCAGGCTGCGGATCGCGATCTCCGTGATCGAGCCCTTGCCCTGGTGGCCGAGGATCGGCACACCGTTGACGGCCGCGATGTCCACGGCGCTGCCGGCCGAGTGCTCGGAGACGTTGCCCGACGCGGTGTAGAAGCCGTGGCCGCAGTGCAGCGACGTGACCGTCGGCCGCAGGCCGGAGGCCGAAAGGAACTCGAGCGTCGCGAGCACGCGCCGGTCGATGCCGCCGGCGCGGATGTCGGCGCGGCCGCACTTGTAGATGTCGATGCGCGGGTTCGACAGCACGGCGCGCTGCAGCGACTCCTTGCTCATCAGCAGGATCTGACCGATCGTCGGGTTCTTCGCGTCAGGCCCGAAGAACGGGTTCTTGCCGGATGCCCGGTAGATCGCGGTGGACTCAAGCAGCTTCCAGCCGTCGAGGATCGGCTTCGGATCGATGCGCGGGGCACCAGAACCGGTCGGCCGGATCTCGAAGGCCAGGTGCGGCGCCGTGCCAACGGCGGGTTCGCCGATCTGCCCGATCACGGTGCCGGCGGGAATGCGGGCGCCCTCGCGGAAGCGACGGACGACAACGTCCTTCGGCTTGAGGCCGAGGACCTTGGCATACGCGGCGGTGTCGTCGAGGCTCGTCGGCAGCGTGCCCGCCAGTTGCTCGTCGCTGAGCTGCTGGTCGCCGCCGTTCTCCAGCGCCGCGGGGCGGCCCGGGTTGGCGAAGACGCGCGACTTCGTGACGATCGACGGGGCCTGCTCCTCCGCGGCCGCCTGCGGTTCGGCGCCGGCCTGGCTGCCGCCCGAGGCTGCCTGGTTCGGTGCCGGGTCCTTCGGCAGCTCCAGCTCCTTGCGCACCGCGTCGTCGGAGACCTTGGACTCCTTGGCCGCCGCATAGCCCTCGGCGACGGACCCCAGCTTGCCGTACGTGTAGGTGTTGCCGTAGACGTCACGGATCTGCACGAAGCGGCCGAGCCGCTTGGATGTGCCGATCCGGATCACCTTCGCGTCCTGCGTTGCGATGACCGGTGACCCGGTCTTCGCGTAGATGTTGATGCCGCGGCGCGTCTTCTTGGAGTCAATCGTGATCGCGGCGTTCTTGCCCTTCGCGATCCGCTTCTGGTACTGCGACTCGGAGAGGTCGTCGGCGTACACCGCGCGCGCCTCGACCGGGAAGCGACCCTGCGTCAGGCCGGTCAGCGAGCCGATCAGGTCCGACGGCAGGCCACCGATCAAACGGGCGCGCATCAGGACGGAGTCCACGTACCAGTCGGCGTGGTTGTAGGAGAAGATCGCCTGGCGGATGTCCTTGTCGGCGCCGGCGGCCTTCAGGTACCGCGCTGCCGCGAAGATCGCGTCGACCGGGTTGTACGGGTCCTTCTTCTTGTCGCCGTTGGCGTCGACACCGTAGGTCTCCCACGTCGCCGGCATGAACTGCATCCAACCGAGCGCACCGGCTGAGGAGACGCTGAGGTTGCGGCCGTAGTCGGTCTCGATCTCGTTGATCGCCGCCAGCACCTCCCAGCGGACGCCGTATTCGATGCCGGCAGCCTGGTAGATCGGCAGCAGGAACGGCGGGATCCGGAACGAGTCGATGAAGAAGTTCGGCACGCCGATCGGCGCGGCACCGGGGAAGGCCTCGGTGAAGGTCGGGTTGGCGAGCGTCGGCGCACCGCCGGCGGTGCGGATCTTGCCGTTGGCGGCGTCACGCTCGCGCTCGGCCTGGGTGCCGTTGCCCGCCGGGTCGGTGTCACGGCTGTCGCGGAGCGTCGAGCCGGTGGTGGCCTGCTGCTTCTGGCCGCCTTCGATGGCGACCGGACCGGTGGTCGTCGGCGTTGTCGGCGTGGTGGTCGCTGTCGTCGGCGCCGTCTCGGTCGCCGTTGTCGCTGCGGGCGCCTCGGCGGCCGGCGCAGCCGGGGCCTCGGCGGCGGGCTCAGCCGGGGGGGCCGGCGTCTCCGGCGCCGGGTCGGCGGCGGGCGGTGCAGCCTCGCTGGCGCTCTCGATCGTGCCGTCGACCGGCAGCGCGAGCTGGTCGAGCGGCGTGTCCGCCGGCGCGTCGACCTGCACGGTGACCGTCTGGCCGCCGACGAGCGTCACCGTGATCGTGCGCAACTCGGCGGTTGCGGGGAACACGGCGGCGCCGAAGCCTGCGGTAAAGGCTCCAGCCGAGACCAACCCAATGAGCAGCTTACGTTTCGTCATGTAGTAGACGTGAGCGGCCTAGACCCCCACAACTCCCCGTCGAGCGACGAGACACTACCAGGAAATGGAGGGTTTTGGGACAGGGAACGGGAAGGCATCGTGGGTCGGTCAGTTTTTCCGTGCGCGTGCGCCGGCATGGGTCTATGTCCATTCAGTCGGCCAGCCCAACGTAAGACTTGAAGTCCCCCACTTCTACTTGACGGGTGTTCGGTTGCTGTTACGCGCATGTTGCGCTGCTCAACGAGCCGAACACGGCATTCGCAGTAGCGTGTAAGGGGCTATGGCCGAGAATCCGAACATCAAGCAGAAGATCCAGCGTCAGGGTGAAGAGGCCCTCGGCAAGGTTGCCAAGGACGTTCTGGGGAACCCCATCGTGACGGGCGCCGTCGGCCATGTCTTCTCTGCAAAGGAGCGTGCAACCGCGGCCCAGGAGGTGGCGATGGGCGCGCTCAACCTGCCGACCGCGGCCGACATCGAGCGTCTGACGCGCCGGGTGCGCTCGGTCGGCCAGCGGCTCGAGGGCATCGAGGATGCGATCGACCGCCTCGACGAACGGCTCGCGAAGTTGGATGCCGCGGCCGCCGCGGCACCGGCAGCCGCCAAGCCGCGCGCCGCCGCGGCACGCAAGCCCGCTGCCGGCGCGAAGAAGCGCTAGGCGTTCGTCAGAGCTTCCGCGGCGAGCACGCCGGCGCCGTGGACGGCGTCGGCGAGCGCCTCATGGTCCAGCGCCTGCTCCGGCGTCGCGCTGATCACGAGGACGGACGCGAAGCGGAGATCGCTGCGCGCAGCGATCCGGGCGAGCTGTGCGGTCTCCAGGTCGATCGCCGCCGCCCCGGCCGGCCCGTCGGTGTCGTCGGCCCCGGCCGAATGGATGACGCCGCTGCTCGCCGCGCCTGCCGCGAGCCGGCCACTCAGGCCAGCGTCCAGCGCCAGCCGGGCGCCGCCGGCCTCGGCATGCGTCACGGCATACAGGTCGCCGGCGCTCAACGCGGGGGCGAACCCGCGCGCCGTTCCGGCCCGGATCGCGATCGTCAGACCATGCTCGAGCAGCTCGCTGAGCACGAGTCCTGCTGACGTGGCGCCGACGCCTGTGCTCTGGATCGTGAGCGGTCCGAGACCATCGCGGCCCGAGCCCGTGTAGCCCCAGAGACCGCGGTGATGATTGGCCATCAGGCGGCCATCCTCGAGCAGAGTGCTCGCAAGACGCAGCGCGACCCCTGGATCGTCGGGCAGGATCGCCCGCGGCGCGATCGGTGCGACGGGCACCAGCATGGCGGGGTGGCGGAGCACGCCCGGCGAGGATAGAGTGGGGTCATGCCCAAGAAGAAGGACAAGTCCACCACTGCCGTCCGTGCCGACCAGATCCGCGCCGCGGTCGAAGAGGCGCTCGCAAGCGGCGTCGTCCGAGATCGTGCGCAGGAGATCGCTGACGAGTTCGTCACCGCGGCCTCGCGCGTGCGGGACCTGTTCGAGGGATCCGTCGACGCCGCGAAGTCGGGTATCGACGCCACCGAGACCGTGCTGCGGGCGCAGTTGACCGCGCTCGAGCACCGCATCGAAGCTCTGGAGAAGGCGGGCCGCGCTCGCGTTCCCGCCGCCGCCCGCCGCCCCGCTGCACGCCGCCCGGCTGCCAAGGCGGCGTCGACCGCCGCGGCCGCCAAGCCTGCTGCCGCAACGCCTGCCGCGAAGCCGGCTGCCAAGAAGCCCGCTGCTCGGAAGCCGGCTGCCAAGAAGCCCGCCGCCGCGAAGAAGTCCGCCGCCGCCAAGAAGCCTGCGGCGCGCAAGCCGGCCGCCCGCAAGCCGGCGGCAAAGAAGCCGGCCGCCCGCAAGCCCGCCGCGCGCCCGGCACCGAAGCGCGGCTAGCGCCGCGTCGTCGCTGTGACCCCCCGCTCGCTCGCGGGAGTCGCTGGTGAGCTCGGCCTGTCACCGTCGACGCTGCGCCGCTGGGTGGCAGTTGGGCTGATCGACCAAGACGCTGCGGGCGAGGTCACGGAGCGCGGAGCCGCGCAGGCGCGGGTCGTCCAGCGATTGCGAGAGCGGGGTTACAGCCTCGCGGACATCCGGCGCGCGAATGAGCGTGGTGTGCTCGCCTCCAGTCACATCGAGGCGCTGGCCGGTTCGGAACGGCGCTGGACGATCGGGCAGGCTGCGCGGGAGGTCGGGCTCAGCCGCAAGCTCGCCCAGCGGCTACTCGCTGCGGTCGGCGTCAGCGGCGAGCTGCGGGACGTCGGAACGCTGGAGCTGGAGCTCTTGCGTGCGGTTGCTGCCGTGCTCGAGAGCGGCGTTCCGCTGCCGGTGGTGTTGCAGGTCGCCCGCGTGTACGGCCAGGCGATCAGTCAGATCGCCGACGCCGAGGTGCGCCTGATCCACCACCACGTCCACGAGCCGATGATGCGGTCGGGCCTGAGCGGCAAACAGGTGGTCGACCAGATGCAGGGTCTCGTCACCGACGTGCTGCCGCTGACCTCGCCCCTGCTCGGGCTGGTGCACCACTACTACCTGCGCGAGTTCACCGAACAGGACGTGATCGGTCACATGGAGGAGCTGCAGGGTGGCCGACCACCGGAAGCAGCGTCTGACAGTGACGGAGATCAGCTGACGCGCGTCCGCGTCGCGGTGGCGTTCGCCGATCTCGCCGGCTACACCCGCCTGACCGAGGAGCTCGGCGACGCGCGCGCCGTGGACACGGTGGAACGCTTTGTGGCCGCCGTGGCAAGTTCGCTGCCGTCCGAAGCTCGCGTGATCAAGACGATCGGTGACGAGGCGATGATCGTCAGCCCTGACGTCGCGGGACTGGTGCAGTGGGCGGTGCGCTTCCAGCAGCAGTCGCGTGATCAGGACGTCTCGGCGCGGATCGGCGTGCACTGCGGTCAGGCCCTCTTCTACGAGGGCGACTATTACGGTCGCGAGGTCAACCTCGCCTCCCGCGTCGCTGCTCGCGCCGGCGGCGGTGAGGTCGTCGTGACGGCTGCGATCGCCGAGGCCAAGCCCGCCGGCGTGCGCTTCGAGCGACTCGGTGAGATCCGGCTCAAGGGCTTCTCGTCGCCGACGGAGATCCTGCTCGCGCAGGGTGTCGCCGACCATGCCTGAGGGGCTGCTCACCGAGCGGGTCGCGGCGACGACGCTGCTCGAGCATGACGGGCCGACGGTCGTGATGCTCTCGGGCGGGCGCGACTCGATCTGCCTGCTGGACATCGTCGCGCGCTTGCGCGGCGGCACGGCGGTCGAGGCGCTCCACGTCAACTACGGACTGCGGGCTGAGGACTCCGACGGCGACGAGCAGGCCTGCCGTGAGGTCTGCGCAGCGCTCGACGTGCCCTTGACGGTTGAGCGCGTCGCACGTCCCGGCGGGACCGGCAACCTCCACGCGTGGGCGCGGGACGCCCGCTACGCGCTCGGCGCCGAGCGCTGCCGCAGGCAGGGCGGGCAGCTCGCGGTGGCCCACACCGTCGATGACCAGCTTGAAACGGTGCTCTACCGGCTCGCAACGTCGCCCGGGCGCGGCGCGCTGCTGGGCATGTCGGCGAGATCAGGACTGCTCGTGCGGCCGCTGCTCGCAGCAGGCGTGACGCGCGACGAGACGACGGCCTGGTGTCAGCACTACGGCCTCGCCTGGCGCGATGACGTGAGCAACACCGATTCCAGATACGCGCGGACGCGTGTACGGGAGCGCCTCGTGCCTGCCTTTCTGGCGGTCGATGATCGCGCGGCGGGATCGATCCTGCGCACCACTGCGCTGCTGCGTGACGAGGCCGCGGCGCTCGACGACATCGTCGCCGACGTGCTCGGGTCGCGACCCGATCGGGTGACGCATGAGCAGCTGAGCCGTCTGCCGGCGGGCCTCGCGCGGCTGGTTCTGCGGCGCATGGCGGAGACCGCCACCGGAGCGGATTGTCCCCGCGCCGCAGGCCGGCTCGGGGAGGTGCTGGCCCTGCGCGAGGGTTGCCTGGATCTCGGCGATGGCGCGCGCGTGACGATCAGCGGCGGCGAGGTCCGGATGGGGCGAACGCCGCCACTGCCCGCGACCGCGGTCACTGCTACCTTGCCGCCGGCATGACCGCGGACGCCATCGGCGAAACACTCGTCTCAGAAGAAGCCCTGCAGCTCCGCGTCAAGGAACTCGGGGCAGAGATCAGCGCGGACTACGCGGGCCGCAATCTGTTGCTCGTCTGCGTGCTCAAGGGCGCCGTGCTGTTCCTCTCGGACCTGATGCGCGCGATCGACGTGCCCTGCGAGGTCGATTTCATGGCCGTCTCCTCGTACGGGTCGTCGACCGACTCCTCAGGCGTCGTGCGGATCATCAAGGACCTCGACCGGGCGATCGACGACCGCGATGTCCTGATCATCGAGGACATCGTCGACTCCGGCCTGACGCTGCAGTACCTGATGCGCAATCTGGGCGCGCGATCGCCGGCATCGCTTGAGGTCTGCTCGCTCTTGACGAAGCCCGAGCGTCGCCGTGTGGACCTTGTGCCGCGCTACGTCGGTTTCGAAATCCGCGACGCCTTCGCGATCGGCTACGGGTTGGATCACAACGAGGCGCTGCGGAACCTGCCGTACGTCGCCGCCCTCGGCGGTACATGACCGAATTTCCGCGAAACCGCGGTACCCTCCGGGCTCCGTTGACTCCCGAGTCTCGGCCTCGATCATGAACCGGTTCTTCAAGAACGCCATCGTCCCGATCATGCTGGTGATGCTGCTGGCACTGCTCGCCACGTCGCTGATCGGTGGAGCAACGCAGAAGGACCCGCCGCCCTATTCGGTCTTCAAGACCCAGCTGGCCGCCGGCGAGATCAAGAAGGTCGAGCTGCAGACCAAGGGCAACGTCCTCAAGGTCACGCCGAAGAAGAAGGAAGGCGACGAGGAGGGTTCCAAGCCCTACCAGACCGGTTACGCACCGGAGGCAGCGCCGCAGCTGGAGCAACAGCTGACGCAGGCGGTCGCCGACGGCAAGCTCGAGACGTACAACATCCAGGCGAGCAAGTCGAACGCCTGGCTGAGCGTGCTGTCCCTGCTGCTGCCCGTGCTGCTGATCATCCTCTTCTGGCTGTTCATGATGAACCAGATGCAGGGCGGCGGATCGAAGGTCATGTCCTTCGGCAAGTCCAAGGCCAAGCGGATGGCGGCCGACGCGCCGAAGATCACCTTCCGCGATGTCGCCGGCGCCGATGAGGCTGTCGAGGAGCTGCACGAGATCAAGGAGTTCCTCGAGAACCCGAAGAAATTCCAGGCGCTCGGTGCTCGGATCCCGAAGGGCGTGCTGCTCTACGGACCTCCCGGCACCGGCAAGACGCTGCTCGCTCGGGCCGTCGCCGGCGAGGCCGGCGTGCCGTTCTTCTCGATCTCGGGCTCGGACTTCGTCGAGATGTTCGTCGGCGTCGGCGCCTCACGTGTCCGTGACCTGTTCGAGCAGGCCAAGCAGAACTCCCCCTGCATCATCTTCATGGACGAGATCGACGCCGTCGGCCGTCACCGCGGTGCCGGTATGGGCGGTGGCAACGACGAGCGTGAGCAGACGCTGAACCAGCTGCTCGTCGAGATGGACGGCTTCGAGGCCAAGGACAACATCATCATGATCGCGGCCACCAACCGGCCCGACATCCTCGATCCGGCGCTGCTCCGGCCCGGCCGCTTTGACCGGCAGATCACTGTTGACCGGCCTGACCGCAAGGGCCGCGCCAAGATCCTCGAGGTCCACACGCGCGGCAAGCCACTGGCCAAGGTGATCAACCTCGACGATCTCGCCGGTCAGACGCCGGGCTTCACGGGTGCCGACCTCGCAAACCTCGTCAACGAGTCCGCGCTGCTCGCCGCCCGCACCGGGCGCAAGGAGATCGGCCAGGTCGAGCTCGAGGAAGGGATCATGCGCGTCGTCGCCGGTCCCGAGAAGAAAACGCGGGTGATGGGCGAGAAGGAACGCCTCGTCACTGCCTACCACGAGATGGGCCACGCGATCGTCGGCCACTACGTGGAGCACGGTGACCCGGTCCACAAGATCTCGATCATCGGCCGCGGCCGCGCCCTGGGCTACACGATCTCGATGCCGACCGAGGACAAGTTCCTCACCACACGGTCAGAGCTCGTCGACCAGATGGCGATGACGCTCGGCGGTCGCGCGGCGGAGGAGATCGTCTTCGGCGAGATCACGACCGGCGCCTCGAACGACTTGGAGAAGGTCACCGCGACGGCCAAGCAGATGGTGATGCGGTTCGGCATGTCCGAGAAGCTCGGACCGCGGGTCTTCGGGCACGACACCGGCCAGCCGTTCCTCGGCCGCGAGTTCGCGTCCCAGCCCGACTACTCCGACGAGATCGCGCACGAGATCGACAGTGAGATCCGGCGCATCGTCGAAGGCGCCCACCAGCAGGCCCGCGACGTCCTGACCGAGCACCGCGAGGCGCTGAAGCGCACATCGGAGCTGCTGCTCAAACACGAGACGATCGAAGCCGATCAATTCCTGGCATTGCTGGAAGGCAAGGCCGAGGACGACGTCTTCGGCCCTGACGCACCGGCCAGCGGCGATGACGCCGCTACCGGCGCCCCGGTATCGCCCGAGCGGCCGGAGACGCGCCCGCTGCCGCGCCCGGGCCTCGCCGGCGGCGGCGCCGTCGAGATGCACACCGACGCCGAGTAGCGTCGGCTACTCACCGCTGGTTGTTAGCGTGATCCGCGTGGAAGCCGAGATCATGGGCGTGCTGAACGTCACGCCTGATTCGTTCTCCGACGGCGGTGAGTGGTTCAGCGCCGATGACGCGGTGCGTCACGGGTTGCAGATGCTCGCTGATGGGGCGTCGATCCTCGACGTCGGTGGCGAGTCGACGCGACCCGGCGCTGCCGCGGTGCCGGAAGCGGAAGAGCTGGAGCGCACGATTCCGGTCGTGCGCGCGCTGGCCCGGTCTGTGCAGGGCACCGGTGCGCTGATCTCGATCGACACGACCAAGTCCGCAGTAGCCGGGGCGGCGCTCGCAGCGGGAGCCGGCTACGTCAACGACGTCTCGGCGTTGCGCGGTGATCCGCGTATGGTCGAGCTCGTCGCAGGCAGCAGCGCGCGCTGCTGCCTGATGCATATGCGCGGTGAGCCACGGACGATGCAGCAGGCGCCGCAGTACGACGACGTCGTCGACGAGGTCAAGGCGTTCCTCACCGAGCGTGCGGCGTTCGCAGTCGCAGCGGGCATTGCTGAAGACCGGATCGACCTCGATCCGGGGATCGGCTTCGGCAAGACCGTCGAACACAACCTGACGCTGCTGCGGCGCCTCGACGAGCTGGCTGGACTGGGCTTCCGGCTGATGGTGGGTGTGTCGCGGAAGTCGTTCATCGGGGCGGTCAGCGGCGTGGACGGGCCGCGGCTTCGTGTTCCCGGCACCATCGCCGCCAACGTCCTGGCCTTTGAGCGGGGTGCACAGGTGTTCCGTGTGCATGACGTTGCGGAGAACGCCCAGGCCTTGGCGGTCGCCGCAGCGGTGGCGCTACGTTGAGCCCACGCCATGACCGACGAACCGCTCGACATCGACGACGATTTTGACGACGACGACGTCGTGGACACGACCGAGGTGATGGTCGAGATCCGCGGCCTGTCGCTCTACACCCACCACGGGGTGGGCGAGGCTGAGCGTGAGGTCGGTCAGCGGATCATCGTCGACCTCCGGATCGAGGTCGGCGACTGTGACGCGACGGTGACCGACCTGGTCGAGGACACGATCGACTACGCGGACGTCTGCACGACGGTCGCGCTGGTCGCCCAGCAGCGGTCCTACAAGACGCTTGAGCGCCTCTGCTCGGCCGTCGCCGACCGGCTGCTCGAGCACTACGGCGCGGAGGCGGTCTGGGTCAAGATCTGCAAGCCCGAGCCGCCGATCCCGTTGCCGGTCGACGAGGTCGGCGTGGAACTGTGGCGTCAGCGCCCCGGCCGCGACGAGGAGTAACGCGATGAGCGAGGTGACGAACTTCGTCACGGAGACGGCCGTCACGTCGCTCGGCGACGGCCGCTACGAGGCCGTCATGTCGGCGGACTGGGGCGTGCCCCGCGGCGCGAACGGCGGCGTCGTCGCGGCAGTGGCGTTGCGGGCGATGAGCTGCGCCGTCGGCGACGAGGAGCTGGCACCGCGATCGATGACCTCGCACTTCCTGCGGCCACCCGCTCCCGGCGTCGTGCTGGTCGAGGTCACGGTCGAGCGTCAGGGACGCACCGTCGTGACGGTCAGCGCCCGGATGTGGCAGGACGGCAAGCTGATGCTGATCGCCCTCGGCGCCTTCGGCCGCCCGTTCAGCGGCGCGACGCAGTTCCCCAACGTGCCGATGCCCGAGGTCGGGCCGGTGCCCGCGGAGATGCCGCCGTTCCGGGCGCCCGAAGGCGTCTGGCTGCCGCCCGTCGTGCACCGCCTGCGCCTGGTGCCCTGCATCGGCGCCCATCCCCAGGACCGCGGCGGCGAGGTGCCGGTCAGCGGCGGTTGGCTGAGGCTCGACGATCCCGCACCGCTCGACGCAGCGGCGCTGGTCTTCTACAGCGATGGCTGGGCGCCGACGCCGTTCATGATGCTCGACGGATTCGTGCTGGCGCCGACGGTGGAGCTGACGGTGCAGTTCCGCGAGACGCTGCCGCACGCGGGCGTCGACGCGATGACGCCGCTGCTCGGTCGCTTCGCGACGAACCGCTCAGCCGAGGGCTACTTCGTCGAGGACGGCGAGCTCTGGGCACCGGACGGCACGCTGCTGGCCCAGTCGCGGCAGCTCGGCTGCCTGCTGCCTGTCGGCGCCAGCTAGCGCGCGGCTAGCTCGGCGCCTCTTCATCAGCGACGCGCCCGGCAGCAACGCCGAGTCCGACCGACCAGATCGCGTAGAACAGCGGGCCCACGAGCGCGTTCATGTCACCACCGGGCGCGAGAAAGCCGGAGTTGCCAAAGATCGACGCGCTCTCGGCGAGTTGCTCGATCGCGAACGCGAGCGAAAGACCGCCGAGCCACGCCGGCACCGAACCCGCGCGTGCGGCGACCACGATCGCCAGAGCCTGTGAGGCGAAGATCAGCGTTGCGAGAGGCCCCCAATAGGCCTCCACGTCGGACAACAGGGCGACTGCGCCGGGATCGGCAGTCTCAGGATGGGCCGCGAGACCGACCCGGAACAGCATGCCGACCGCGACGATGCTGAGCCCGGCAACCGCGGTCACGATGAACCACACGCGCTCGACCGGCGCGAGGATCCGCGCAACGTAGCCGACGAGCACGGGACCGAAGAGAACCGACGCCATCACGAGCCACGCCTGTAGGGCAATCGCGTCCTGGTGCTCGCGGTAATACGAACGGATCGCGTCGGCGCTCGAGCCGAACTCCGGTGGGGCAGGGGCGACGCTGGAGCCGACGAGGAGCAGCGCGACAAAGGCAAGTGCAACAAACAGCGGCCTACGTGTCTTGGTCATCGGGCGACCATGCCATCTTCGGCGGATGGAGCATTGACGGCGGGCTGGCGAGCCGTGAGCGCACGCCAGTCGCGCGCTCAGCGAGCCGCGTCGATCTGGACGAACTGATCGGCCACATGGTCGACCTGCAACGTCGTGTGGTGCACGTGGAACTGCTGGTCGAGCAGACGCTGCAGGTCCAGCCGCGTGCGGTGGCAATCATCGTGCGCGGCGACGGTGACATGTGCGGCAAGTGCCGCCGAGCCGGTCGAGAGCTCCCAGACGTGGAGATCGTGGACCTCCACGACCGCCGGCAGTCCGGCCATCGCCATGCCGATCGCCTCGACGTCCGTGCCGCGCGGCGCGGCCTCGAGCAGGACGCGTCCGGACTCGCGCACGAGCGTCCAGCCCGAGCGCAACATCAGGGCTGCGACGAGCAGCGCCGCCAGCCCGTCAGCCTCCTGCCAGCCGGTGATCAGGATCACGGCGCCCGCGATCGCCGTGGCGATGAACGCGAAGAGGTCGGTGAGGATGTGCTGGTAGGCGCCCTCGACGTTCAGTGACTGGCGGTTCGCGCGGGCCAGCACGGCGGTGGCCGCCAGATTGACGACGATGCCGGCCAGTGCCACAGCCAGCACCAGTCCGCCGACGACGTCCGGCGGGTTGATCACGTGGCGCACGCCCTGAACGGCGAAGATCGCACCGAGCAGCAGCAGCGTGACGCCGTTGACCAAGGCCGAGAGGATCTCGGCGCGGCGCAGGCCGAACGTGTAGGAGCCGCCGGCCGGCCGCTGCGCGAGGTGCATCGCGAGCAGCGCGAGCGCGATCGCACCCGCGTCGGTGAACATGTGGCCGGCGTCGGAGAGCAGGGCCAGCGAGTGAGCGATGATCGCCACGACCAACTCCACGACCAGGAAGGCCGTGATCAGCGCGAGCGCGAGCTTCAGCTTGCCGCGATC
>Ga0209023_10002657_pt1 | contig 22036 bp, 19 predicted proteins | sample LakOneMetagenome_FD_187468 | JGI IMG/M metagenome (GOLD analysis project Ga0209023, IMG submission 187468) | Freshwater and sediment microbial communities from Lake Erie, Canada (SPAdes) (version 2) | ecosystem: Environmental > Aquatic > Freshwater > Lentic | place: Lake Erie, Canada...
ACGCAAACTGCTCGGAATGCGATGAATTGGAAAGAATAAAAAGCCCTGACTTTTAATGATTTTCCATTGAGAACCTGCAAGTTTTTCAATGTCTAGTAGAGTCATTTGATTGGCCGCATGCCAGTCTTTTTGTTGATGTTGAACGGTTTTTCGGCGTTTTGCTGATGGAAAATCAAAAATAAGCTTTCCGCCTCGTTTTAGTTTTTGATGCGCTTGAGTGAGAAATTCTTGAGTCGTATTCATGTCTTGATGCATGATGACGTGAAAACTATAAATCACATCTAAATGATCATTTTCAATGGGAATATTGGTCAAACTCCCTTCTAAAAGTATTTTATTTGGATATTTCTGTGCAGCTATTTTCAGCATTTCAGGACTGAAATCTACACCATAGTTTGCATAATCCAATAAGCGTCCTGTTCCGCAACCGATGTCCATGCGGTTTTCAGATGAAATATCCATTAAAACATCAGCAAGAAAAGCTCTTTCTTGCTGATCCAGATATTGCCCATAGCTATTGTTAAACCGATTATCATCGTAGTTTTGAGCAAGTTGGTTGTAATAACTTTTAATATCGGGTTGATGATTTGAATTGGGCATAAAAATGACTCATGTATTGCATATCTTCGATTAACTATTTTTTATTAAAGCGATTGAATCTTTTTTTAGGTCAAGGTGAAAGTTTCAACAATATTAAAATTATTAATAAACTATTTTATCTCTATCGTTAAGTTTTTTATGTCTTAAACATTGTTCAAATGATCACACTCTTTACAATTTAACTCAACGCCCAGTTTTTCGTTACGACCTTGCTCAGTAAGCACCCATGGGCGATTTTGCCAAGGTGGTGTGTGACGGACATGTTGGGTATGACCACAAGCTAAATCAGCCACCCAATGTTGCTCATCATCCAAATGAAATCCAATAATCTTTTGTCGCATATCGATATAACTTCTTCACAATAATTGTGAACAGTTTAGCGAAATTTAGAAAAAGAAACCTAGAATCTCCGCTATACTGCATGCAATCCAAAATTTTATAAGAGCATCGATATGCGCGTACTTGTTGTGATGGATCCCATCGAAAATGTAAACCTTAAAAAAGACTCCACTATGGCAATGCTTTGGGCTGCTGCACGTCGTGGACATGAGTTAGGCTATGCATTGCAACAAGATTTATATATCGATCAAGGCAAAGCTTTTGGTCTCATTTCACCATTAAACGTATTTGAAGATTACAATCATTATTATGAATTGGGTGAAAAAACCAAAGAATCGTTGGCGACTTATGACGTGATATTGATGCGTAAAGATCCACCTTTCGATATGAATTTTGTCTATACCACCTATATTTTAGAACAAGCAGAACGTGAAGGTTCGTGGATTATTAACAAACCACAAAGCCTACGTGACTGTAATGAAAAGCTTTTCGCAACACAATTCCCAAAATTACAAGTGCCTACACTTGTTACTTCACAACAAAGTTTGATTCGTGAATTTTTGAAAGAACATGGCGATGTGATTGTAAAACCATTGGATGGTATGGGCGGAATGGGCATTTTCCGACTTTATCAAGATGGCGTGAATATCGGTTCAACCATTGAAATCTTAACTGAAAATGGCACACAACCGATTATGGCACAGCGCTATATCCCTGAAATTGTTGATGGCGATAAACGTATTTTGATGATCAATGGTGAAGCCGTGGCTTATTGCTTGGCACGTATTCCTCAAAATGGCGAAGTACGTGGTAATTTGGCTGCTGGCGGTTTGGGCGAAGCGCGTCCATTGACTGAAAACGATAAAGCGATTGCAGCCAAAGTTGGCCCATTTTTAAAAGAAAAAGGTTTAGTTTTTGTTGGCTTGGATGTGATTGGAAATTATGTCACCGAAATTAATGTGACCAGTCCAACCTGTATCCGTGAAATTGATGCTCAGTTTGGAACATCAATTGCGGATGATTTATTTGACGTCCTCGAAGCTGGCAAGCCAACTTGATTTAGAAAATCATTTTAACTCGGTTGGAAATTATAAATTTCAACTAAAATAAGACAGAGTCATTGAATGGCTCTGTCTTATTTTCAAAGTGTTAAAGATGTAAGAAATATAAAAAATAACGAATAGTTAAACAATTTTTAGCTGATTAATGATAAAAGTAGTTTAAACTTCCAAATCAGTAGAAAAAAACAATGAAGTGCTTGGTGAAAAAAAGTAAATAAACTTTTCCCCTATAGCAGTTTGTGATTACAATTGGTTTTTTAAATATTCGTTTAACATTTATTTTTGAATTGAAGAATTAGACTGTGACCAAACCTCAACAAAGCACACCAAAACACGTCATGATGATGGCAGCAGGAACAGGCGGACATGTATTCCCTGCACTTGCAGTTGCAAAAGAATTGCAACAACAAGGCTGTCAAGTGTCTTGGTTGGCAACACCCACTGGCATGGAAAATCGATTATTACAACAACATGATATTCCAATATATCAAATTGATATTCAAGGTGTGAGAGGCAACGGTATTGTTCGTAAACTGGGTGCGCCATTTAAAATTTTAAAAGCGACCTTTAGCGCAATGCGCTATATGAAGCAGCTTAATGTGGATGCTGTGGCTGGTTTCGGTGGTTATGTTGCAGGGCCGGGTGGTTTGGCAGCACGTTTATTGGGTATTCCTGTGATTATCCATGAGCAAAATGCGGTAGCAGGATTTACCAATACTCAACTTGCTCGTGTGGCAAAAACCGTGTGTGAAGCTTTTCCAAATACCTTTCCAAAAAGCGAAAAAGTAGTGACGACTGGTAATCCAGTACGGGCTGAAATCACAGCAATTTATAACCCATCTTTTCGCTACAAAGAGCGTGAAAATGCAGGTGAACCGTTGCATGTGTTGATCGTGGGTGGTTCTTTAGGCGCACAAGCGTTGAATGAATGTGTACCACAAGCCTTAAAGCAGTTTGATGTACCCTTAAAAGTGTTTCATCAATGCGGGCAAAATAAACAAGATACTACTCAAGCGTTATATGCCGATGCACCTGATAATTTACAGGTTGAAGTGCAACCGTTTATTGAAAATATGGCACAGGCCTATAGCAACGCAGATTTAATTATTTGTCGTGCAGGGGCATTAACCGTTACTGAAGTGGCAACTGCTGGTGTGGCAGCCGTTTTTGTTCCTTTGCCAAGTGCAGTGGATGATCACCAAACGGCGAATGCAAAATTTTTAGAGAGAACAGGTGCTGCGAAAATTTGTCCGCAAAGCACCATGACCCCAGATTCGTTAAAAGATGTATTAATCCCGTTGATGAACCGTCAATTATTGATGGAAATGGCTGTAAAAGCTCGTCAACAAGCTCAACCAGACGCAACAGACCGCGTGGTTGGTTTAATTCAAGATTTGTAAGTTAGAGTTGATTATGTCGCCAACAAGCCCAGCTGATAAAGCAAAAAGCCTGATAAAAATTCCTGAAATGCGTCGTATTAAGCATATCCATTTTGTGGGTATTGGTGGCGCAGGGATGTGTGGTATTGCAGAAGTGTTGAAAAACCAAGGCTATAAAGTTTCGGGTTCAGACATTAAAGCTTCCAAAACAACTGCAAAACTTGAAGAAAATGGTATTCAAGTATTTATTGGTCATGCGGCTGAAAATATTAAAGATGCAAATGTTCTGGTTGTATCTACAGCGATTGACCCTGAAAATTTAGAAGTAAAAGAAGCGATTGAAAATCGTATTCCAGTGGTTCGTCGTGCTGAAATGCTCGGTGAGCTTATGCGTTATCGTCACGGTATTGCGGTTGCAGGAACACATGGTAAAACCACTACAACAAGTTTGGTGACTTGTATGTTGGCGGAAGAAAACATGGATCCAACGTATGTGATCGGTGGTTTATTGAACCGTACTGGTGTGAATGCTGCATTGGGTGCGAGTCGTTTTATTGTTGCGGAAGCAGATGAGTCTGATGCTTCATTCTTATACTTAGAGCCTATGGCTGCCATTGTCACCAATATTGATGCAGATCATATGGATACCTATGGCGGTAGTTTCGATGTTTTGAAAGATACCTTTGTAAAATTCTTACAAAAAATGCCGTTTTATGGTTTGGCTGTCGTCTGTGGTGATGATGCGAATATTCGTGAAATCATGCCACGTATTGGTCGTCCATTGGTTACTTACGGCTTTAATGAAGATAACGATATTCGTGCTGTAGATATTGACCAAACAGGTATGCAATCAAGCTTTACTGTATTGCGTAAAGGTCGTGAACCATTACGTTTAACGATTAACCTACCAGGCTTGCATAATATTTTAAATGCGCTCGCTGCGATTGGTATTGCGACAGATGAAGGTGTGTCTGATGCTGCGATTGCACGTGCATTGGAAGGCTTTAGTGGCGTTGGTCGTCGCTTCCAAGTTCAAGGTGAATTTGAACTGGGCGAAGGCAATGTGAAATTGGTTGATGATTATGGTCACCATCCAAAAGAAGTTGAAGCAACGATTAAAGCTGCACGTGCTAGCCATCCTGACCGTCGTTTAGTGATGATGTTCCAACCGCATCGTTATAGCCGTACACGTGATTGTTTTGATGATTTTGTAGATGTGTTGTCACAAGTGGATCAATTGTTATTGCTAGAGGTTTATGCTGCAGGTGAGAAGCCAATTGTTGGTGCAGATAGTCGTGCATTGGCACGCAGTATTCGCTTGCGTGGCGAAGTTGAACCGATTCTGATTGACCCTGTAGAAGGCAATTTGCAGCACGCTATACAAAAAGTGTTACAAGCAAACGACTTGTTATTAACACAAGGTGCGGGTAACGTTGGAGCAATTTCGCTAGAATTAGCGCAGAACCAACTTTATTTAAAATAATGAATTCGGTTGGGCTTATGAGTAATGAGCTTAATCTCGTAATTTAAATTGACTAACTTATAAGTTTAAGGATTTAAACGTGTCAAATGCTTCTAAATTCGGCAAAGTAGCGGTATTGCTTGGTGGTAAATCTGCTGAGCGTGAGGTGTCATTAGATAGTGGTAAAGCTGTACTAGAAGCATTATTACGTTCGGGTGTGAATGCTGAAGGCTTCGATCCAAAAGAGCGTAGCGTGACAGAACTTGTAAACTACGATCGTGCATTTATTGTTTTGCATGGTCGTGGCGGCGAAGATGGTCAAATCCAAGGTGCATTGGAATGGATGAATGTGCCTTATACAGGTACGGGTGTGCAGGGTTCTGCCATCGGTATGGATAAAGTAAAAACCAAACAAATTTGGCAAGGTTCGGATTTACCGACAGCGCCATATCGTATTATCAATAAAGATTCAGATTTAAAAGAAGTGATCGACAGTCTTGGCTTACCTTTAATTATCAAACCTGTACACGAAGGTTCAAGTGTCGGTATGAGTAAAGTTGAAAAAGCTGAAGATTTAGTTGCTGCGATTGATAAAGCAACTGTACATGATGCTGTTGTTATGGCTGAAAAATGGATTACGGGTCGTGAATATACAATTTCATTCCTCAATGGTTTGCCATTGCCCGTGATTCGTTTACAACCACCAGCTGACGTTGCTTTTTATGACTATGAAGCGAAATATAGCCGTAATGATGTGGAATATGGTATTCCATGTGGTTTAAGCGAGTCTGAAGAAAAGCGTCTACAAGAATTGTGTTTACGTGCTTTTCAGGCTGTAGGTGCAAGTGGTTGGGGCCGTATCGATGCGATGCTAGATGAGCAAGGTAATTTCTGGTTATTGGAAGTGAATACTGTTCCGGGTATGACCAGTCATTCATTGGTACCAAAAGCAGCCAAAGCGGTAGGTTATAGTTTTGATGAATTGTGTGTTGCTATTCTTGAGCAAACATTAACGGAACAAGCACACTAAGTTTATGGCTCAACTTCCTGCTTCAATGCGCCGTAAACGTGCAGCGATCACCTCGATCCATGATAAACCTCCTACACGTAAGGACAAGCTTCTGAACGTGGGGAGTTGGTTGCTCATGTTGATTGCTGTTGTTGTATTGCTTGCAGGAATATACGGATTTTATAAAGTTGTTACCGATGCAAGAGTTGCAACCCTTGAAGTGGTTGGAACAAATTCAGCGGCAGAAACACAATTTATGTCACAACATTTAACACCTGTTGTGAAAGCGAATTATTTTACGTCGGATTTAGAACAAATTCGAGATAAGGCGCTTGATGTATCATGGGTCGATCGTGTCGTGGTGTCACGCGCATGGCCAAATGGTATTCGAGTGCGCGTTATGCCACGTCATGCGATTGCCCGTTGGGGAACAGGGCGATTGTTAAGTGATGCTGGAGATGTCTATACAGAAGTGGCGGCGAAAAATCATTCAAATCTGCCATTGCTTCATGGACCGCTCAGCCAATCCAAAGTCATGATGCGTCGCTATAATGAAATTAATCAATTATTTCACCCAGTTAATATACGTTTAAAAGAATTATATCTCACTGAACGTATGACTTGGTTTATGCAGTTTGATTCAGGTTTACGAATTATTGTCGATCAAGATCAGACGATGAGTAAGCTTCAACGCTTAAGTCATTTAGCACAAACAGATCTAAAGCCGATTTGGTCGAATATTTCTGCAATTGATTTGCGCTACCGAAATGGTTTAGCAATTCAATGGAAAAATTCAGTTTCACCAAAAATTGTGAATGGTCAATTTGTTGTAACGAGTAATGACATAAGCGTTGCAGGTGGGATGACTGCAAAGCCATAATAGTTGGCTTGAAAAAGAGGCATTAAGCCAAAACATAAACAATCAAGATAATGGTAGCGATGTGATGAATGAAGCTGTTCCCTCAGTTGTTGCAATTGACATTGGGACACATAAAGTTTCAGTACTGATTGGAAAAGTACATGCCCCTGATCATATTCAGGTTATTGGCATGGCTAGTGCACGCAATAAAGGAATGAATAAGGGCAAAATTGTTAGCCTTGATAAAGTTACAAATGCTATTAAACAAGCCGTTCAAGAGGCTGAAGATATGGCTGAATGTCGCATACATTCAGCATGGGTATCTATTCCAAGTACTGAATTACAAAGCCATTATGCGATAGGTCGTACCCCAATTTCGAATGCTGAACATACGATTACTACAACAGAAGTGGTACGTGCTTTAGAACTTGCGAAAGCCAGTCATATGACAGCAGATCATTATTTAGCAAGCGCTGTGCCTTTAGGTTTTGAGTTGGATGATTCATCTGAATGGGTGCAAAATCCAATAAACTTGTCTGCAAATAGTATGACTGCACATTATCAATTGATGATGATGCCGATTAGCACTATGCAAAACCTAGACCGTGCAATGAAAGGTGCCAACATTTCTGTAGAGAAAATGGTGGTGTCTTGCTTGGCAACGGCTGAAGCAAGTTTGCTTAAAGACGAAAAAGAATACGGTGTATGTTTGGTTGATATTGGTGCAGGTACGACCAATATTGCTGTATATATAGAAGGGCATCTTGTTCTTGCACACACCATTCAACGTGGTGGTGAGAATGTGACACGTGATATTGCTTCAGTGTTGCAAACCACGACAGAAGAAGCTGAACGCATTAAGCTTTTATACGGTTGTGTTGATATTCACCAAGTAAAACCTGATCATATGATTCAGTTTGAAGCAATTGATGGGCCACAAACCATCAGTCGCATTGAATTATCTGAAATTATTATTGCACGTCATGAAGAAATTTTAACGATGGTGCGTAATGAGTTAGAACAACGTGGTGCATTACAAAGTTTGTATCATGGTGTTGTATTGACAGGTGATGTTTGTCAAATTGAAGGTATGGTGACTTTGGCACGTCGTATGTTAGGTGTTTCTGCACACTTAGGTAATCCGCCGTTACAAGTTGTTGCCGATGATCAGCACTTACCATCATTGCGCCGTTCGATGTATGCTACAGCAGCAGGATTATTATTATTCAGTCAAAGTGATATGCAAGAGGCTGTTGAAGAACCAGAAGTTACAGATCGTCGATCATTTGCTGATCGAGTCGTAAGTGGTTGGAATGCCTTAAATAACAAATTAAAGGGTATTTTTTAGGTGTAATTTTTTGGGGAATATTGTTAGGAAGTTGTAAGCTAGCCGTTCTACGCTTGACAAGCTTGGCAATGAACAGCATCCTAAAAGCAATTTTTATTATTGAAGATCAAGGCAGTATACGGGCTTAAGTGACTGCCAAATATATTAGGAAATTTATAGGTCATGGCTTCATTTGAATTTTTAGACGATGAACAAACCGATAACAACGGTCAAGCCCGTTTTACAGTGTTTGGTGTTGGTGGTGGCGGTGGTAATGCCGTACAACACATGGTGCAATCTGATATTAAAGGTGTGAAATTTGTTTGTGCAAATACGGATAAGCAAGCGCTTGACCGTATGAATGCGCCATTCAAAATGCAATTGGGTGAGCAAAGTACACGTGGTTTGGGTGCAGGTGCAAATCCAGATGTAGGACAAATAGCTGCTGAAGAAAGCCGTGAACAAATTCGTCAACACCTTGAAGGTGCTGATATGGTATTTGTGACCGCAGGTATGGGCGGTGGTACAGGTACAGGTGCTGCACCAGTTGTTGCTGAAATTGCTCAAGAAATGGGTATTCTTACCGTTGGTGTAGTGACCACACCATTTAACTTTGAAGGTCGTCGTCGTCAACGTTCGGCTGAAAAAGGTATTGAAGCTTTAGAACAGCATGTAGATTCTTTAATTATCATTCCAAATCAACGCTTACTCAGTGTTTATGGTGACATCTCTATGCAAGATGCTTACCGTAAAGCGGATGATGTATTGTTGAACGCAGTACGAAGCATTTTTGATTTAGTGGTTCGTCCAGGTCACATTAACCTTGACTTCGCAGATTTGAAAACTGCGATGAGTACTCGTGGCTATGCCATGATGGGTGAAGGCAAAAGTAGTGGTCCAGATCGTGCTGAAGAAGCTGCGCGTTTGGCAATTCGTAGCCCGTTATTGGACAACGTGAACATCATGAATGCCAAAGGGGTGTTAATTAACATCACTGGTGGTGCAGATGTGACTTTACGTGAAACTGAAGTCATTACAGATGTTGTGAACCAAATTGTTGACCTTGAAGAAGGTGAAGTGTTCTTTGGTACGGTATTTGATCCTGATGCACGTGATGAAATTCGTGTAACCGTGATTGCGACAGGCTTAACACGTAATGCAGCAGATGCGCATGATAATAAACGCAGAACGCATGTGACCAACAGCAATACGAGTCATTTCCAGCAAGTTGCACAAAACACAGCTGTAGATGAGGACGATATTCCTGCGATCAATAAACGTCAAGATGGTGTCGCACCAACCGCTGCGCCAAGTTCTGGCGCACGTTCTACGCCAATGAGTATTCAAGATTATTTGAAAAATCAACAACGTAAATAATTGATAATTCTTAAAAAGAAGAAATATCATCGAAAAAGGTAGTGAGATTCATTACCTTTTTTGTTTTTTATCAATGGCTAAATGTGCTAACGTATAGCAGATTTAAGAATGAAGACCTAACCAGCATGTTGAAACAACGTACCCTGAAGCGAGTCGTTAAAGCGAGTGGCATCGGACTACATAGCGGACAAAAAGTCATGATTAACTTTTTACCGCATGTGGCGGATGGGGGTATTGTTTTTCGTCGTATTGATTTAGATCCACCTGTTGAGATTCCAGCAGATGCAATGCTGATTCAAGAAGCCTTTATGTGCTCAAATTTGGTCAATCAAGAAACCAAAGTGGGAACAATTGAGCACGTCACCAGTGCAATTGCAGGTTTAGGGATTGATAATCTAATTATCGAAGTGTCCGCTTCAGAAATTCCGATTATGGATGGAAGTGCAGGGCCATTTATTTACTTACTCATGCAAGGTGAGTTGGTTGAACAAGATGCACCTAAGAAATTTATTCGTATTTTAAAACCTGTTGAAGCGCTCATTGACGATAAGCGTGCCATTTTTTCACCGCATAATGGATTCCAAATTAACTTCACTATTGATTTTGATCATCCTGCTTTTGCCAAAGAATACCAATCTGCAACCATTGATTTCTCTACCGAAACTTTTGTGTATGAGGTGAGTGGTGCACGTACATTTGGTTTTATGAAGGACTTAGATTATCTCAAGGCGAATAATTTAGCTTTGGGTGCGAGTTTGGATAATGCAGTGGGTTTAGACGATACGGGTGTGGTCAATGAAGAAGGTTTACGCTTTGCAGATGAGTTTGTTCGTCACAAAATTTTAGATGCAGTAGGTGACTTATATTTGCTTGGTCATCAAGTGATCGCTAAGTTTGATGGTTACAAATCAGGCCATGCACTCAATAATCAGCTTTTACGCAATGTGAAAAGTGATCCAACAAGCTACGAAATTGTAACATTTGATGACGAAAAATTATGCCCAATTCATTTCGTCAACGTGACATAAGTCGTTGTCTTTTAGAGGCTATGTTATAGTGTAACGGATTTTATTGTGATATTTATCACATTTTAAAGGTTCTAAATTATAAATTTAGCTATTTTGTTTACTTTTTATTGCTTGCCAAACGCAGTAGAGCTTGGCTAAGCTTAGGGTCGCTCACAAAACTAGCGGCATTTTGTAACATTTCAGAGGTTGCTGGTTCGATACTTTTTACGGTTCTATTGGATTGCTGGTTTTTTTCGGTATTATTGTTTGGGGTACGTAAACGTAGTTGTAGTTTTTGTAAGTCACGTAACTCGTTAATTTGTGATAATTGAGAAATATACTGTTTTTGAAGATAACCGAGCTGACTAATCATGGCTTGATTTTCACCGGTGATGGTCAAAATACCGTATTGATAACAGACAACTTGCCATACTTCAGGTTGAGGTAATAGCGGTTGAATTAATTTAGTAAGTTTTTGCCATTCGGTGACTTGCTTTGTAAGAAACGATAAGTTTCCTGTTTTTATGTGCTGTCTTGTTGGTTGAAAGACGTTTTTGGGTTCCGACATACATTGTTCCTACATGACCATGTCTTATCTTAAGCGCTCATTTCGGTTGATATCAAGGATGAGATCACGCAAGAAACTTGATTAAGAGCAGTTTAAGAGGTTTTTTATGCATACGCGACGTATTTTATTGGCTTTTACTTTGGCGGCCTCTGCTGCTTCAGTTGCATTCGCAGATTTGGTTCAAGTAGATTCAAGTTATTCTCAAACACCTGATCGTTTAGAACAATTATCAAAAACATTATCTCAAGGCTCTTATAGCCATCCTGATGATCTTGATCTTCCTGCTAGCGCAAAAGTAAATATTACTTTGCGTAGCCAAGACAAACCAATCGAACTGAATAATGCAACAATTGCTAAAAAATACGGTTCTAGCTCTACTTCAACCAATCGCTATTCAGCAAACTCACCTTATTCATGGTTAGTGACACATCCACTTCCAGACATGAAGCGTGTAAGCTCTGATTTTGGTGGTCGTACCATGGGTGGTCGTGCAGAACACCATTCAGGTTTAGATCTTTCAGCACCAAGCGGTACACCGATTTATGCTACAGGCCCTGGTATTGTAACCAAGTCTGGTTGGGGTACGGGTTATGGTCAATATGTTGAAATTAACCATGGCAATGGTTATATCACTCGTTATGCCCATGCTTCACGCTTAATTGCACGTGTAGGTGATCAGGTGAAAGCTGGTGAGCATATTGCCAATGTAGGCTGTACAGGTCGTTGCACTGGTCCTCATTTGCACTATGAAGTAGTAAAAGATGGTCAACGTAAAAACCCAAGCTCATATTTAGCGATGTTGCCTTAAGAACTTTTGATCATTCATAAGTTGATCATATGGTGTTCATAGATCTGAATTTAAAACATCCGTCGCAATGAATTAGATTGAGTATTTACATTATCACCAAATAAAATCTTGTTTGTATAAAAAACCGCCCAAATTGGCGGTTTTTTGTTGTTTTATGTGACGTTTGGTCAATGACTATTTAGTTACTAAATAATAGCGACAATCCACATTCAGCTGTAACGATAACTTAACAAGCCCAAAACATGATACATATAATATATAGAAAACAGTTCATGGAGTAAGTGGCAAATGGCGTATTATGGTGATAGCGACGCTCAAGAAACCAAAGAATGGCAAGATGCCTTTGATTCAGTGTTACAGCACATGGGAACTGAGCGTGCTGCTTTTTTATTAGAAAAATTATATCAGCAAGCGATTTCAAAGCATGTTTCTATTCAGCGTTTAAATACGCCTTACTTAAACACGATTACGGTTGAAGAATCTCCTGCGATGCCTGGTGATCAGGATATGGAACGTCGTATCCGTGCATTGATTCGTTGGAATGCATTGGCGATGGTATTGCGTGCCAATAAAACAGGTGATGACTTAGGTGGTCACTTGGCAAGTTTTGCATCTTCTGCAACATTATATGATGTTGGTTTTAACCATTTCTTCCGTGCCAATAGTGATAACTTTGGCGGTGATATGATTTATTACCAAGGACATTGTGCGCCTGGTATTTATGCACGTTCTTATTTGGAAGGTCGTTTAACTGAAGATCAATTGAATAATTTCCGCCGTGAAGTGGGTGGTCAAGGTCTTTCAAGTTATCCTCATCCTTATTTGATGCCTGATTATTGGCAGTTCCCAACGGTATCGATGGGTCTAGGCCCAATCATGTCCATTTACCAAGCACATATTCAAAAATATTTGACCAATCGTGGCTTGATCAAAGATGAGAACCGTAAAGTTTGGGCTTATCTTGGTGATGGTGAGATGGATGAACCAGAAAGTTTGGGTGCGATCTCTCTTGCAGGACGTGAAAAGTTAGATAACCTGATTTGGGTGGTTAACTGTAACTTACAACGTCTAGACGGTCCTGTTCGTGGTAATGGTAAAATTATCCAAGAACTTGAATCATTGTTCCGTGGTGCAGGTTGGCGTGTCATTAAAGTGGTTTGGGGGCGTCATTGGGATCCATTATTGGACAAAGACACTTCAGGTGCTTTAAAAGCACGTATGGATGAAGCCTTAGATGGTGATTTCCAGCGTTATCAAGTGAAAGGCGGTGCATACACACGTGAGCACTTCTTTGGTAAATATCCTGAAGCTGAAGAGTTGGTTAAATCTTTAAGCGACGAAGATATTGATAACTTGAATCGTGGTGGTCACGATCCATATAAAGTATATGCTGCTTATGCTGCTGCAATGACCAGTAATGGTCAACCAACTGTAATCTTGGCAAAAACAGTCAAAGGTTATGGTTTATCTGATGAAATTGAAGCGGTAAATAAAACACACCAAATCAAAAAAATGCATTTGGAATCGTTAAAGTATTTCCGTAATCGTTTCAATCTTCCATTCACAGATGATCAATTGGAAGAACTTCCTTTTTATCGTCCAAGTGAAAACTCGCCTGAATTGAAGTATTTAAAAGCACGTCGTGAAGCTTTAGGTGGTTATTTACCTGCACGTCGTAAAGAGAGTGTTGCTTTAGATATTCCTGATTTGTCTATCTTTGATAGCGTATTGAAAGGCAGTGGTGGTAAAGAGCAATCGACTACAATGGTCATGGTGCGTTTAATTGCAGCATTATTGAAAGATAAAGCGATTAAAGATCGTGTTGTGCCGATTGTTCCTGATGAAGCACGAACTTTTGGTTTAGAAGGGATGTTCCGTCAGCTTGGTATTTATGCTGCGCATGGGCAGAACTATACTCCTGAAGACCAAGAACAGTTGATGAACTATCGTGAAGCAAAAGATGGTCATATGTTGAATGAAGGGATCAATGAAGCTGGTGCGATGAGTGCTTGGGCTGCATTGGGTACAAGTTATTCAACAAATAACCTGCCAATGATTCCAATGTACATGTACTACTCAATGTTCGGTTTCCAGCGTATTGGTGATCTTGCATGGGCAGCAGGTGATGCACAGGCTCAAGGCTTCTTATTTGGTGCAACTGCGGGTCGTACAACGTTGAATGGTGAAGGTTTACAGCACCAAGACGGACATTCACATGTTTTAGCAAATACCATTCCTAACTGTGTGGCTTATGATCCTTGTTTCGGTTATGAATTGGCTGTGATCATCCATGATGGTTTAGAGCGCATGTATGTGAAACAAGAGCGTGTGTTCTATTATTTAACCTTGATGAATGAGAATTACGATCAGCCTGCTCTACCTCAAGAGGCGATTGAAGGCATCAAACGTGGTATGTACTTATTTGAAAAAGATGAGAAAGCCACTGTTCAATTGCTTGGTTCAGGTGTAATTCTACGTGAAGTGATTAAAGCTGCTCAGATCCTACGTGATGAATATCAAATCCATTCAAATGTTTGGAGTGTAACAAGCTTCAATGAATTGGCTCGTGATGGTATGGCAGTTGAAGAGTTTAATCGCTTACATCCATTAGAAGATGGCAAAGAGTCATGGGTATCTCAGCAGTTACGTGATACGAATGGTATTGTGGTTTCGGCAACAGACCATGTTCGTGCGTATAGCGAGCAGATTCGTGCTTATCTTCCAGACAGCCGTCCTTATGTGACTTTAGGCACAGATGGTTATGGTCGTTCGGATACACGTGCAAACTTACGTAGCTATTTCGGTGTAGATGCAGCGCATATCGTTGTGGCAACGTTGAAAAAGTTAGCTGACGAAGGCGAAGTGGATGCACGTTTAGTGAAAGATGCGATTTCTACATTTGAACTTGATGTTGATCGTCCTGTGGCGTGGTTACCGCAAGCTCACCCATCTACACAAGAAGTTGCGGCTTATACTGAGGAGAAATAATCATGCAAATTAAGAATCCTGATATTGGTGTAGATAAAGCCACGGTTGCAGAAATCTTAGTGAAAGTAGGCGATACGATTGCAGTTGACGACAGTATCGTTTTACTTGAGTCAGATAAAGCCTCTGTTGAAGTGCCTAGCACTTCAGCAGGGGTAGTGAAAAGTATTGCAGTTTCAGAAGGTGATGAAGTTTCAGAAGGTGCAGTTTTGATTGAGGTTGAATCAGCAGATGCATCTGCCGCTCAAGAAACAGTACAAGAAACAGTGAAAGCTGAACCTGTCGTAGCAACTCAACCAGAAGCAAAGGTTGAGACGCAAGTTGCAGCAACACCATCTGCAGTAGCAACAACGTCAACACAAGTGGTAGATGTAAAAGTTCCAGATATTGGTGTTGAAAAAGCTTTAGTCGGGGAAATCTTGGTTAAAGCGGGCGATGAAATTGCTGTAGATGACAGTATTGTTGTGGTTGAATCGGATAAAGCGACAGTAGAAGTACCGAGCACAGTTGCGGGTACGGTTGAAAGCGTTGTGGTGAAAGAAGGTGATAGCGTTCAAGAAGGTGTGGTTTTAATTACGGTTAAAACAGTAGCTTCTGCAACGGCAGTTCCATCAGCACCAACGGCCACCTCTAATCCTGTAGCAGAAGCTGAGCCTGTAAAAGCTGCATCAGCACCACAAGCGACTCAATCTGGTCCAGTTGAAATTGCTGTTCCTGATTTAGGCGTAGATAAAGCGACGATTTCTGAGATTTTAGTCAGCGTGGGTGATCGCGTTGAAAAAGATCAAAGTTTAGTGGTGGCTGAGTCTGATAAAGCCTCTGTTGAAGTGCCGAGCACAGTTGCAGGGACAATCAAAGCGATTCATGTCAGTGCCAATCAAGAAGTGAAACAAGGCATGCCATTGGTCACGATTGATGGTATTGCAGATGTTAAACCTTCTGAGCAAGCGCAAGAAAAAGCGGCTACGCAACCTGTTAAAGCTGAGTCAAAACCTGTAGCTCCGTCTGAAACTGTGGTTGAGCCAAAAGCACATCTGGCAAACTCGTCAGATAAACTGAGCAAAGAACAACAAGCTGAAAATGCCAAAGTATATGCAGGTCCTGCTGTGCGTAAACTTGCACGTGAGCTAGGTGTTTTACTTGCACAGGTTGAGTCTTCTGGGCCACATCAACGTGTGATCAAAGAAGATGTTTTTGCTTATGTGAAAGCACGTTTAACTGCACCTGCAAAAGCAGCGCCTGCTGTTGCCGCAGTAGCTTCGGGCTTACCAGCATTACCAGACTTTAGTGCATTTGGTGGTGGTGAAGTTGCAGCGATGACACGTTTACAACAAGTGTCAGTACCACAGTTGTCTTTAAACAACTTTATTCCACAAGTGACGCAGTTTGATCTTGCAGACATTACTGAACTGGAAGCTTGGCGTGGTGAGTTAAAAGGTAAATTTAAGCAAGATGGTATTAGCTTAACGATCCTTGCTTTCATTGCAAAAGCAGTTGCTTTCTTGTTGAAAGAAGAGCCGTATTTTGCAGGTCATTTAGCTGATGATCAGAAAGGTGTTTTACTGCGTAATGAAATCCATATGGGCATTGCGGTGGCAACACCAGATGGTTTAACGGTTCCTGTGCTGCGTAATCCAGACCAAAAATCAATTAAGCAGATTGCGATTGAGCTAGGTGAATTAAGTAAAAAAGCACGTGATAAGAAGCTTTCTCCGAAAGACTTGCAAGGTGCGAACTTTACCATTACCAGCTTAGGTTCAATTGGTGGTACGGCATTCACGCCATTGGTGAATTGGCCACAAGTAGCGATTTTAGGTATTTCACCTGCAACCATGCAACCTGTTTGGAATGGTTCAGGTTTTGATCCTAAATTGATGTTGCCATTGTCATTGTCTTATGACCATCGTGTGATTAATGGTGCAGATGCAGCTCGTTTCACCAATAAATTGACGAAACTTTTAGCTGATATTCGTAATATTTTGCTTTAAAGCAGTCAGTTTGAATTTAAAACCTCGCTTCGGCGAGGTTTTTTATTGCTCATATTTCAGAACTAATGTTATAAAAAATCTTCTAAAGTTTTGTTTGTATCATATAAGGTTAAGGCTGAATCTGGATTCAAATTCCAAATCTGTGGTGGATTGTGGGTAGGATGGACAGCTTGCCATTGGGTTCTTTTTAGCCGTTCAAATGCTTTAAAACTTTTTAAAAACATATTCCAAAAATGAGGATAATTTATGCTTGGATCTGTAGCCGATTTCTCATAACCATGACTTTGCCCATTCAGACTTTTAAAATCAAAACCAATTAAAACAATATTCTTGGGTTGGAATAAGTGAGCAAGCGATAAAGCTTGTAAGCCACAATTATTCCCATATACATAGTCAGTCGTTCTAAAAAGTTGATCTTGATTAGTGTGGTGAATAAATTGCATACGTACAACTGTTTCAGGGTAATCTCGAGTATTGCCTAAACCACATCCTGTAATAAAGTGCCCCTTAAATTGGGTTTCCAATAATGATTGATATTTTATCCACCAGCCATAATCACTGTGGTGCGCAATTTGTGCATGAGGAAACATTTCAAAAGCTTGATTGCAACAAATAATAAAATGCTTGCGGTTACGTAATGCTTCTAAATTCATTGTTTTTATTGAGGGGCCACCACCGATGATAAAAATAGTGTCTAAGAATTTATGGTCTTGAATATATTCATAAAAATGAGAAGTCATAAAGGGGCTATTATCAAGTTGGAATGATTTTTTTGATAAAAAGATGAAAATAATTACAATCCATTGTAAACTACAAGCACTTCATTGGGGAGTAGCCGCTATTCACGATCAACGTTGTTCAGTGAATAGGTGATGGTCAACATAATTGTTCAACAGAACATGGTCATCATAGCAAAGAACCAATTTAGCTGATTTCTAAATCAGTTATCTTTTGTTGGCAAGACCTTTGATTTATCACTCCGCATTGGATAGGCGACTATTCAAAATAGGCTAGCGGGAGGGGTAAGTCATCGGTATATATTGCTAGCCAGAGACTAAGATATGTTAAACGCTTTCCTCATCTCTTTAGTGGTTGTTGCCTTATCTGAAATGGGCGATAAAACCCAGCTTCTTGCATTACTTCTTGCAGCAAAATTTAGAAAACCTATTCCAATTCTTTTTGCAATCTTATTAGCAACCCTCGTCAATCATGGTGTATCGGCCGTATTAGGGCAATGGATCACGACAGTTCTTAGTCCTACCGTGTTGTTATGGATCGTTTCGCTTGGCTTTATCGCTATGGCGGGTTGGATGCTGATTCCAGATGAATTGGATGATGAATCTGAAAGTATTAATAAATGGCAAAAATACGGTGTGTTTGGGGCAACTTTTGTTTTGTTCTTCCTTGCTGAAATTGGTGATAAAACCCAAATTGCTACAGTTGCTTTAGCAGCTCGATTTGACAGCATTGGTTGGGTGACATTGGGTACAACACTTGGGATCATGTTGGTCAATGCACCTGCTGTATTTATTGGTAATAAATTGGCGGATAAACTACCGATTGCTTTGATTCATAAAATTGGCGCAGCGATTTTCTTTATTATTGGTGTTGCGGCATTGGTTCAACATTATTTCCTATAAAATTCCTATAACATCTTTAATCCACAGTGAACCCAACTTGATGTTGGGTTTTTTATTGTTGGCATATAACATTTATATAAAAATCACATAAATAATTATTAAACTTCAGTTGTATATTTATTGCCAGTAAGAATAAAACCTTATATCTTGTATGGAATTATTAAAGATTTATTTTAAAACATTTTTTTGGGGTTTTGTTATGGCTTTGGATCGCACCACATCACAGGTATTATTTGATAATGGCACACATAAATGCATCAGTTTTACCAGCTTGGTCAAAGGAGAAGGTGTACAAGCCAATCAGTTTTTAATTCTCAACAATGAGAGAGCAGCAATTTTAGATCCAGGTGGTGATTTAACCTATGTGCCATTAACCATGGAATTGAATAAATATACGCGATTACAAAATTTAGATTATGTGATGGCATCACACCAAGACCCTGACATTATTACTTCTATGCCACGTTGGTTGGTGTATACCGATGCAAAGGTTGTGGCTTCAAAATTATGGGCACGCTTTTTACCACACTTAAATTCGGCCTTTATGAGTGACCGTATGAAAGGCGGTTGGTTAGAGCGATTGATTGAACTACCTGATCAAGGCGGTTCAATTGTTTTAGGTGAAACACGAATTATTGTGGTTCCTGCCCATTTTTTGCATTCTGTAGGTAATTTTCAGTTCTATGATCCAATTTCAAAAATTTTATTCTCTGGTGATATGGGCGCTTCCATTGTAGATGATGCATCTACACCGATAGAGAATTTTGCTTTACATATTCCAACTATGCGTGGCTTTCATCAGCGTTATATGTGTAGTAATCGTATTATTCGTTTATGGGTCAAAATGGTTCGTCAAATGGATATTGAAATGATCGTGCCACAACATGGTAAACCCTTCATAGGTAAAGAGATGATTCATCAATTTTTGGATTGGATTGAAAATTTACAATGTGGTATCGATTTGATGGATGAATCCGTTTTTACTTGCCCTGAATAAACGCGATAAAGTGCCACAGTAAAACGCTTCAATTCATCATATTTTTTAAGGTTTAGGTGCGCAAAATATACTGCAAAGCCTTTGCATTTGGTTAAAATAGCAGAGGTTGTTTGACTACGAGAATTTTAAAAAGATGTTGTCTCAAATTTCTGCACAGGATGCGTGTTTAACCTGCGGGGCGTGTTGCGCCTTTTTCCGAGTTTCCTTTTATTGGGCTGAAGGCGAAGCTATGCCTTCAGAATATGTAGAGCCTTTAACTGCGGTATATTCCTGCATGAAAGGCACCAATCAACAACAAGTGAGGTGTATCGCTTTAAGTGGTACGGTTGGAGAGCAGGTCAGTTGTACAATGTACGAACATCGTAGTTCAACCTGCAAAGAAGTTCAGGCCGGTGATGATCAATGTGCTAAAGCAAGACAAGGCTACGGCTTAATTCCTTTGATTGACGTCGAGTCTGCATATCCAAGTAATGATGAAAATTTTGACCAAGTTTGTTAAAGCACGATGATTTGTATTCAAATATCTATTCACAAGTATTTGATTCAGTCATCGTACTTTTATTCACTTCTTAAATGACTCATAAATTCGAAAAGGTAAATGAGTTTATCTATTTTAACCAGATTAATTCTATGTTTGAAAAGCTGATAAAGACGAAAAACTTTATTTTAAAAAAAACCAATAATTACCAATATTTAGTATCAAAAATAGAAAAATTATCTTATAAAATGAAAATTGAACTGAAATTTGTATATAATAGCTCACGGAAATTACCAGCGAGACTGTTATGTTGACCATCGTTCAAGAAGCGCTAACCTTCGATGATGTCTTATTACTCCCTGCCTACTCTACTATTCTCCCAAAAGATGTCTCTTTAAAGACACGCCTGACTCGTGGCATAAATTTAAATATCCCAATGGTTTCAGCAGCAATGGATACTGTGACTGAGTCACGTATGGCAATTGCGATGGCGCAAAATGGTGGTATTGGTATTCTACATAAAAACATGGATATTTCTGCTCAAGCTGCAGAAGTTCGCCGTGTGAAAAAATTTGAAGCGGGAATGGTGAAAGATCCTATTACCGTGACGCCTGAAACAACCATTGGTGAATTGATCGCAATTACCCAAGCCAACAACATCAGTGGTGTGCCCGTTGTTAAAGACGGTAAAGTTGTCGGTATTGTGACAGGTCGTGATACACGTTTTGTGACGAACTTAGAACAACCCGTCAGCAACATCATGACTGGGCAAGATCGTCTGGTTACTGTTCGTGAAAATGAATCTAAAGAACATATCCAAGCATTATTACAAAAACACCGTATTGAAAAAGTATTGGTGGTTGATGATCAAAATGCGTTAAAAGGTTTGATTACGGTTACAGATTTCCGTAAAGCAGAATCTTATCCAAATAGTTGTAAAGATGACTTAGGTCGTTTACGTGTTGGTGCTGCTGTAGGTACAGGTGCTGAAACCCCAAGCCGTGTAGAAGCTTTGGTTGAAGCAGGTGTCGATGCGATTGTTGTGGATACAGCACATGGTCATTCAGCAGGTGTAATTGAGCGTGTTCGTTGGGTGAAAGCCAACTATCCGCAAGTTCAAGTGATTGGCGGTAATATTGCAACAGGTGATGCAGCTTTAGCATTATTGGATGCTGGTGCAGATGCTGTAAAAGTAGGTATTGGTCCAGGTTCGATCTGTACAACACGTATTGTGGCTGGTATTGGTATGCCGCAAATTTCTGCAATTGATAGCGTTGCCAATGCACTGAAAGATCAAATTCCTTTAATCGCTGATGGTGGTATCCGCTTCTCTGGTGATATGGCGAAAGCGATTGGTGCTGGTGCAAGTACAATCATGGTCGGTTCATTGATGGCGGGTACTGAAGAAGCGCCAGGTGAAGTTGAATTCTTCCAAGGTCGTTACTACAAAGCATATCGTGGTATGGGTTCATTGGGTGCGATGGCAGGTGCAACAGGTTCTGCGGATCGTTATTTCCAAGACTCTAAAGCAGGCGCTGAGAAATTGGTTCCAGAAGGGATTGAAGGTCGTGTACCGTACAAAGGCCCTATGGGCAATATCGTACATCAAATGATGGGTGGTTTACGTTCATCTATGGGTTATACAGGTTCTGCAACGATTGAAGATTTACGTCAAAATGCAAAATTTGTAAAAATCACTGCTGCGGGTATGCAAGAGTCGCATGTGCATGATGTAACGATTACAAAAGAAGCGCCAAACTATCGTGTAGGCTAATCTTTCGTAGTATTTTTATTGAAAAAAGCCGTCAGTTTATGACGGCTTTTTTATTTTGGTGTAAAGTGGTGCAATTGAAAAATTGATTGTTATACAACACATAATAAGTGGGTAAAAAATGAGTTATTTTGGAACAGATGGTATTCGTGGACAATTTGGACAGCTTCCTATTACCCCTGAATTTGCCCTTAAATTAGGGTTTGCTGCTGGTAAAGTATTAAAGCAAACTAGCCCAAAAGCTAAACCAATTGTGGTATTGGGTAAAGATACACGATTATCAGGCTATATCTTAGAAGCCGCTTTACAAGCAGGTTTAAATGCTGCGGGTGTGTATGTACATTTGTTAGGGCCTTTGCCTACACCTGCGATTGCACATTT
>Ga0209023_10002660_pt1 | contig 22028 bp, 19 predicted proteins | sample LakOneMetagenome_FD_187468 | JGI IMG/M metagenome (GOLD analysis project Ga0209023, IMG submission 187468) | Freshwater and sediment microbial communities from Lake Erie, Canada (SPAdes) (version 2) | ecosystem: Environmental > Aquatic > Freshwater > Lentic | place: Lake Erie, Canada...
ATTAAATGACAATGTTATCAAACCAAACTGGAGGTTAACTTTTAATGCTGAGTATAGTGTAGGCTTCAATCAAAAAATAACTTTTGCGTTTGGTAAAAATTTTGACGGAACAGTAACGAAGTCTGGTAATTTAATAGCCGCCATAAACTTTATCAGGGGATTTGGCAGCAATAAAAAAATCACGAATAACTAAGTTCATAAAATCATTATAATCCACCACGATCCAGGTTTATTGAAACCCGTGATCTATAACTAATTAACATCTTAAATTCATACAACTATGTCACGTCAAACAATAATCGACATTGCAGCTGCAGAAAACGGAACAATTGAATCACCGCCAAATTCGAACAAAACAAAATATGGAAAATGGTATGGCCTGGATGGCGTAAAATGGTGTGCCATTTTTGTAAGCTGGGTTTATGACCATGCAGGACATCACCTGGAGCATATTGATACAATGAATGGCTACCAATCCTGCCAGTCGGGTTATAATTTCTGGAAACGGAATGGTTGTATTGTTAATGATCCCCAACCCGGTGATATTGTGTTGTACGATTGGGGAGGCGATGGTATTTGTGACCATACCGGAATTTTTGTAAAGTGGATGGATGCAGAAAAAACGACCATACAGGCATGGGAAGGAAATACTGAGAGAGGAAACGACAGTGATGGTGGCAGGGTGATGCTCCGTGAACGAAAACGCTCATTGGTTAAAGCATTTGTTACGCCAAAAGTTTTGCAGGGTACTGTTGCCAATGCGGTAATAGATGAAAATTTGCAAAAAGGAGATTCAGGCAGCGATGTTACTGTATTGCAAAAAATGCTGTACGACCTGGGTTTTGAAATGAAAGTGGATGGCATATTTGGAAGTGGAACTGAAACGGCCGTTAAACAGTTTCAGCAAAAACATGGCCTGCAGGTTACCGGAATCGTTAGTCCTGAGGTTTTGGGAGCTATACAGGAGGAGAACAGTCAGCCCAAAGTTCCTGGGAAAAAATTAAGTACCGGTTCTTATTTACGTAAAGGCGACAGCGGTAATGCTGTATTATTGATCCAACAGGCATTGAATAGCAAGGGAGCTAATCCAAAAGTTGATGAAGATGGCGTTTTTGGAAGCGGTACATTAAAAGCTGTAAAAATATTTCAGCAACAAAATAATTTAGATACAGATGGTATTGTTGGACCAGCCAGTTTTAAAGCATTAGGAATAACCAATGTATAAATCCGGTGATAGAGTTTTCAAAAATACTCAGAGCGTTATATCAATAACTGCATGAATGAAAGGGAAACTGGTTTTAGGATCATATAATCAGTTTCCCTTTTTGCTTTGACTAACAGATTATAGTATTAAGATATTTTCTTTTATCCCAAAATTGTTCCGTCTCCTTCCTTCCACTCAAACTTAAACCTTCTGTGGCTCCATAAATAATTGGCAGGATCATTTTTAATTGAGTTTTCCAATGCATCGCGGTAAAGGCAGGTAAGTTCGCCTTCCTGATAGCCTGCAGTGTTTTCTGCAAGCAATACAGGTTCAAAATGATAATACCCCCGTTTTATTTTTTTAAAATTCACAAACACAACAGCAGCATTGTTCTTAATAGCACCTTTTTCAGGGCCTGTTACAAAAGGTGTTGGCCTTCCGAAAAAATTGATCCAATAAGCATAACGCGGATCGCCGGGATTCTGATCTGCCGCCAACGCCAGCATGTATTGCTTATTTGTTACCTCATCTACTTTTGTTTTAAAATCGGCCGCACTGATAAAAACAGAACCATAGCGTGTACGGATATCGTAGAATATTTTATTGATGACTTTATTGCTGATGGGCATATAAACCGCCGTTATCGGGATCTTAATATGCAGTGAATACAAGAGGCTTCCATATTCCCAGTTGAACTGATGGCCGCCGAGTACATTGATATTATATCCTTTATCCAGCAACCCGTTTATCAGGTCATAACTCCCGTTATTACGCTTTTGCAACGCCGTTTTTGAAATGGAAATACATTTGATGCTTTCAATAAAAGTATCGGTAAAATACTGGTAAAATTTACGGGCGATCTTGTTGCGTTCCGCTTCTGTTTTTTCCGGGAATGCAATTTTAAGATTACCGGCTACAACATCTCTCCTGTATTTAAATACACTATGCAGCAGAAATGCAATAAGATCACTGATCGCATACAATATGAAAAAAGGAAGCAATGAAAATAAATACAGCAAAGGGTATACTATATAATACATTGTATTGATAAATTATTAAAGCAAAGATTCACTATAATAACAGCTACTAAAATATTTATTCAGACTACTAACGCAACTTCACCAGGCGCAGGCACCTGGTCGATCCATTGGTTAACGTATTCTTTTTTATAATTGAACTTCCATCTCCTGTGGCTCCATAAATAGTTATCAGGATGTTCACGGATAGTTTCTTCTAAAAAATCCCGGTATAATAAAGTAAGTTCTCCTTCTTTTAACGATGCAGCATTTTCAGTTATTACCGTTGGTTCAAATTTATAATAACCTCTCTTTACTTTAATGAATTTCACAAACACTACTGCTGATCCATTTTTCCTGGCCCCTTTATCCGGGCCTTTTACAAACGGTGCTGGTTTTCCAAAAAGATACAACCAATAAGCAAACTGCGGGCTCCCGGGATTTTGATCAGCAGCAAGAGCTAACGAATATTGCTTGTTAAAAACCTGGTGCATCCTGTTCCTGAACTCAGTTGCTGCAACCAGTACAGTCCCGAATTTTTCTCTCAAGTCATAAAATATCTTATCGAGGGACTTATTTGAAAGTTTCATGTAAACACCTACAAAGGAGGTCTTGATCTTTTTCACCATTACCCAGTTTACATATTCCCAATTCATCTGGTGCCCGCTTTGAAACTGGATATTCAATCCTTTTGCAGCAAGTGCATTACATTCATCAAGGTCTACCACAGCTCTTTTATTGAATTCCTTTTCTGAAATGCTGAGCATTTTTATTGTTTCGATAAATGTATCTATGAAGTTCTTATAAAACTGCCCGGCTATTTTTTTTCTTTCTTTCAATGTTTTTTCCGGAAAAGCAATGGCAAGATTATTCAGCACCACTTCTTTCCTGTAGCCAACTAACCTGTACAATATAAAGCAGGCAAGGTCACTGATACCATACAATACAAAGAAGGGAAGTAATGATACTAAGTAAAGCAAGCCATAGATTATATAATACATGCAAAAAATTAAATCTGCCAGACAGCAGGCAGATGACAAAGGTAACAGGTGCCAATGATATTTCTTAAAAGTAAAATTATTTGAAGGCAATAATAATGAATGCCACGAATGCACGAATAATCTTTGATAATTATTAAATTCATTCGTGCATTCGTGGCATAAAAAATAAAGCTGCTCTATAATTTACTGTACAAAAAAGCCCCGCCATTGGGGGGACAATGTTGCCATAGAAAACAAATGCCGGTTACAAAATGGTATTCTGCAGTATCTCGCTCTTTTTCGGATAATCGGTATTGTAATGCAATCCCCTGCTTTCTTTTCTGAATTCTGCACTTTTCACAACCAGGTATGCAACGGTGATCATGTTGCGAAGTTCGCAAAGCTGCGGAGATACTTCTGTTCGCTGATACAGATCTTCTGTTTCTTCGTGTAACAGGTCGAGCCTTTTGTTGGCACGGTGCAAACGTTCATTGTTCCTTACAATACCAACATAATCACTCATGAGTAATTTCAATTCCTTTAAACTCTGTGTTATCAAGATCATTTCATTAGGCGCCGTTGTTCCCGCCGCATTCCAGTCTGGAATATGATCATTGAATGGTATGCTGTTAATTTTTTCAACTGCCGATAAATAACTGCGATGTGAAAAAACCATTGCCTCTAACAAAGAATTACTGGCAAGCCGGTTGGCTCCATGCAGGCCTGTACTTGCGCACTCACCCGAAGCATATAAATTATTGATCGACGTGTGTCCCCATTCATCTGTTTTAACTCCACCGCAACTGTAATGCGCCGCAGGAGAAACAGGTATCATATCTTTTGCAACATTGATCCCGATGCTCAAACACTTTTCATAGATGTTGGGAAAATGTTCCACAAATTTTTCATGATCCATATGCCTGCAATCAAGATAAACAAACTCAGTTCCGTTTATCTTCATTTCGTTATCAATTGCCCTCGCAACAATATCACGTGGGGCCAGATCTTTGCGCTTATCATAGCGTTCCATAAATGCTTCGCCATTCTGATTGCGCAGTATCCCGCCATCGCCCCTCACCGCTTCCGTTATTAAAAAAGCCTGCCCTCTTACACCTGGTTCATACAAAGCTGTTGGATGAAACTGGATGAATTCCATATTCTCGATCCTCCCCTTGGCCCTGTAAAACATAGCTACGCCATCGCCTGTTGCAATAGAAGGATTGGTTGTACTCCGGTACACCTGGCCGTTACCTCCTGTTGCAAGCAAGGTTATCTTTGAAACTATCTTTTCAATTTTTTTCGTGCTGAGGTTTAGTACATATACACCATAACATTCAATATCGGGAGTTGATTTCGTTACAAGGTATCCGAGATGATGCTGGGTAATAAGATCAAGTACAAAACAATGACTGATCAGTTTTATATTAGGCGATTTTTTTATTGCCTCAAGTAACGTTCGTTCCATTTCCTTGCCAGTAACATCTTTGTGATGTAATATCCTGTTCTCACTGTGCCCTCCTTCTTTCCCAAGTTTATAATCACCATCGGGCTCTTTATCAAACTGTGCACCCCAGTCAATAATTTCTTCGATACGTTGTACGCCTTCTTTTACCACGATCTCAACAATGTGTTTGTTGCAAAGGCCATCACCTGAGATCAATGTATCTTCAATATGTTTGGAAAAACTATCCTGGTCAAAATCCATTACACCTGCAATACCGCCCTGGGCGTACTTGGTATTGGTTTCATCGCTTTGTGTTTTGGTAAGAATGGTCACAGATTTATCAGGGCAATCCTGTGCAACTTTTAATGCGTAAGTGAGGCCTGCGATACCGGAGCCTATAACTAAAAAATCTGTCTGCATCTTATAAATTGAATATGGAAGATTTAATATTGAATATTTTAGTGCCTGGCATTATATCGTTATTCACCTTCATTGGCGTCGCACTCTTATACTTAAGATCATTATTGAGCTTTATTATGCAATCACCGGTGCATCAACCCAGGCATCGCTTTCTTTTAATAAGTTTATCAGCTCATCAACAGCAACTTCACTTGCAACATTTCTTTTTACAACTTCCTTACCGCGGTATAAGGTAATCTTTCCTACACCACTTCCCACATAACCAAAATCAGCATCCGCCATTTCACCCGGGCCATTTACAATGCAACCCATGATGGCGATCTTAACACCTTTTAAGTGGTTGGTAACTGCTCGGATCTTTGCAGTAGTTTCCTGCAGGTCAAATAATGTTCTGCCGCAACTCGGACAACTGATATATTCTGTTTTTGAGATCCTTGTACGTGTTGCCTGTAAAATCCCAAAAGCAATGCTGTTCAATAATTTTGTTTGTGGCGCTATATTATTGTCTCCGAAATGATGGCCAAAACAAACACCATCCGTAAATCCATCTATCAGCAAAGCTCCTGCTTCAACTGCATAATGAATAAGGCTTTCATCCATTGTTGCGTGAGCGCTGTCGCAAATAATAATAACAGGATTTTTTATTTCGTATTTCGCCAATTCAACAAACATCTTCCTGATGCTTTGCATACTGTTCCTGTTGGTTGAACTAAGGCAGATCACAGCTGTCTTATCCGTCTTTAGTTTCAAAAATATTTTTTCAAGATCCTGTCCAGGATATCCTTCAGAATAGCAATCGATCATTACAAAATTCAAAGAAGGCGACCTGGCAATCGTTTCATCAATATATTCATGTGTTTCTAACAGCGGAACGTATTTATTATTATCGCTCACAGCCAACCATTGCCTGTGGTACAGTATAACATTTAAAGTTCCGGGAAGTTCGAAATCCAATTTATTGTTACAAAAGATATAATCTGCTGCCGCATCACCAATAAACCATTTATCAGTTGCTTCATCATAGATATATCCTATTGCTTCAAGGTCTGTTGGTTTAATATTTTCGGTCTTGCTCATATCTGCAATAACAACAGGCACATGTTTATTTCCGATATTATTGATTTCAAAAGTTTCCCTTCTTTTATATTCGAACGGAGAATACGGTAATTTATCAATAACGGTCAGGGTGTTACCGGTTACGGGTTCCGGGTTGGCATATCGCTTCACAATATCTTTGCAGACAGGAATTTCAAGTTCAGGATCTTCAGTCAGGGAAACCCTGATCGTATCGCCAATTCCATCTTCCAGCAAAGTACCGATACCGATCGCTGATTTTATCCTGCCATCTTCTCCATCACCAGCTTCAGTAACGCCAAGGTGTAAAGGATAACACTCCCCGAATTCGTTCATCATGTGGCTGATCAGCAACCTGTATGCCTGAACCATTACCTGCGGGTTGCTGCTTTTCATGCTCAGCACAATATTGTGATAATTCTCACTCCTTGCAATGCGCAGAAATTCCATGGCGCTTTCCACCATACCATTGGCAGTATCTCCATAACGGCTCATGATGCGGTCGCTCAGGCTTCCATGATTGGTTCCTATCCTCATTGCAGTTCCATATTCTTTACAGATCTTTACCAATGGCGTGAACCGCTCTCTTATCCTTTCGATCTCTTCTGCATATTCTTCGTCGGTATATTCGATCTGTTCAAATTTTTTCTTGTCGACATAATTACCGGGGTTCACCCTTACTTTCTCAACAATTTTTGCAGCGATCTCTGCAGCATTGGGTGTAAAATGTATGTCGGCAACAAGCGGCGTATCATAACCACGTTTGCGCAATTCGTCTTTTATATTCTGAAGATTCTCTGCTTCATTCTTAGAAGGAGCGGTTATACGTACTAGTTCTGCGCCTGCTTCAATACATCTTATGGACTGTTCAACAGTTGCCAGTGTATCCATTGTATCTGTGGTGGTCATCGTCTGCACACGGATTGGATGATTGGCACCCATGAGCAACTTTCCCACTTTCACTTCCCTTGTTGGAAGCCTTTTATACTCCGTTAAAGATTCACAATATAGTTGCATGAATGATAAATTATTCCTGTTAAATTGAGTGGCAAAGATAAGACATGAGGAGTTGCAAAGGATAATTTGAAAGAGGGAGAGATGCTTCGTTCTTCAGCATAACAAAGTTGAAATTACCAGTCTTTTTCCGGTTTACTGACAGTAGCTGCGTTTACTTTATGCAATTTATCCTGCAGGTTCTTTTCCTGTTCCATCAGGGCTTTGAGTTTTTCCTCCGCATCCTTTCGGGTTATCTTTGATTGCTGCTGAGGCTTGGGTTCCGGTTTCTTTTCCTGCTCTTTTTTCTGATCCTGTTTCTTTTTATCCTGGTCTTTTTTCTGATCAGGTTTCTGTTGCTGCTGTTTTTGCTGCTGTAAAGCTTTTTGAAGGTTCTGTCGGGCATCTTCATTGCCTGGTTCAAGCTTCAATGCATTCTTGTACGCTTCAATACATTCAGGAAGTTTTTTATTATTCTGCAATACCACGCCCTTATTATAATAAGCATCGCTTTTTTCAGCAGGCCTATCTAATTTTTTTGCGGCATTGTCATAAGCATTTACAGCTTCATCTTTTTTATCTGTCCGGTACAAAGCGTTACCCTGGTTAAACTGTGCTGTGGCATTATCCGGATTTTTTTGTACTACTTCCCCATAAGCATCCAGCGCTTTTGTAAAATCATTATTCTTATACGCCTCATTCCCTTTTTTAATAGCCAGTTTTTCTTTTTGGGTTTGGGCAGATGTGGTAAACCCACTGAATATGAATAAAATTATTATTGCCGGTTTCAACCGCAGGTATTTATTTCTCCTGTTCTTCTTTTCAGAAATAAATAATTCGAGTAGGAGGAACAGGAAGGCTGCTATGAGGAAATACCTGAAATATGATTTATAATTCATCAACGAATCATCTGTTACATTTCGTTGATCCATACCCGCCAGTTCTGATCGTATATTTTCCACCACGTCATCGGTATTCTGGTAAAACAGGTACTTACCATTTGCCTGTGCTGAAATAGACCTTAATTCCTCTTCATTCAGTTTTGAAATAACGGTATTGCCATCCTTATCAGTTTTTAACTGGTTGGTTGCTTCATCGATCAATGGAACTCCCTGGGGGGAGCCGATCCCAACAGTATAGATCACAACCCCATCCTGCCCCATCTGTGCGGCTGTTTTAACAGCACCTTCATCATGGTCTTCCCCGTCACTGATCAATATGATAGCCTTGTATTTTTTTTCTTTTGAATTGAAAGATGTGTAACACATTTTCAGTGCATCTCCAATAACTGTTCCCTGTGTGGGAACGGTTTCAGGAGTAGCCGCATTCAGGTACATTTTTGCAGCAGCATGGTCACCTGTAAGCGGCATTTGCAGGTATGCCTTACCGGCAAACACTACGATACCCACCCTGTCATTGCTGAGTTTATCAACCAGCCTGCTTAATAGTTGCTTTGCCCTGTCGAGCCTTGTGGGTTTTATATCCTGTGCAAGCATGCTCTTGCTTACATCCAAAGCGATCATTACATCAATGCCATTACGGCTAACCTTATCCGAACCGGTTGCACTGCGCAGGTTTGCCAGTGCCATTACCAGTATTCCGAATGCAAGTATGATCAGTAAGAATTTTCCGAGATAGGCTTTGCTGTTATGATTCGATGTGAGCATCTTCACAAGCTCTCTGTCGCCAATTTTTTTTACAGTTGCCCTTTTTTTATACAACGCATACAAAAACAAGCCGGCAAATACGGGAATGAGGCCCAGTAATATAAGATATTGTGTATGTTGAAATGAAGGCATGTTCTTAGAACTGTAAATTAATCATTAAAGCAGCTGATATTGTTAAGGAAACAATAAGAAAAAATTATACCAGCAATTCATTTAATGAAATATCTTATTTTTTTCCTTCGAGGAAACCGTATTGTTTAAGGATATCTTTCGTGATATCCATTCTTACCGACCTCATGTCAATTTTAGGATCAGGCGACTTCACCAGTGTTACAAAAAAGTAAACGTGCAGGTTTTCTTCTATCCAGCCGGCTACCCAGCCAATATTATTTTTTGATTCATCGAAACCCCAGCCTGTCTTGTAACTTAATTTGTACAATGTATTGTCTTCCTGCAGCATTACATTCCTGAGTGTCTGCTGTACACTTTTCCTGAAAGGAAGCTGGTCAAAATATAATTTCTTCAAAAGACCGAGTTGTTCATCAGGAGATATTTTCAACTGGTTGTTCAGCCAGAAGGAGTCGATTGGTCCCGAAATATTTTTGTTGCCGTATGAGACACTGTCGATCCATTGTTGCATGGTATCTTTTCCGATACGCCTCGCCACTTCCTGGTAATAGGGTACACAACTTACTTTAAAAGCTTGTTTCATATCCATATCCTTGTTCCAGTCGGGGTTTGACCTTGTAACACCATCCCATTTTATAACCATGCTCTCATCTGTAATAATGCCTGTTTGTAACCCAATCAATGAATTCACGATCTTAAAAGTTGAAGCAGGAGTTACCCTCGATGTATCCATCGCCATATTGTAAACAGTGATCTGGCCATCTGTATTATTCAGCATGGTAAAACATCCATCCACATTTTTTGCATCAAAATATTTTTTCAGGCTATTGTCGATCTTCGCCTTGTTCACAGAACAGGAAGAAAGGAAAATAAGAAATGAAAAATGAAAAATAAGCAATAAGAAAGTTGTAGTTCTTTTCATTGGAATCAGTATTGAATATTACAGCATCTTTTGTGATGCCATTATTTTTTTAAATGTGTTGCAGTTGCTTCCAGTGCATCATAAAATGGTTGTCCAAATTTTCTCACGAGCGGTTCTTTCAGGAACTGGTAAACCGGAACTTTTAATTTCTTTCCCAATGAGCATGCTGCTTTACAATGATCTTCCCTTGGCTCATAATTTACATATTCAGTTTTTCCATTGCTGCTCTTCTTTGTTATTACGGGGAACAGGTGGCAACTGATCGGTTTTTTCCATTGTATCTTTCCATCAAGATAAGCCTGTTCAATTCCGCACTTTACAATTCCGTCTTTATCTTTTATGCCATAAACGCAAACCTTGCTGTTAATGGTTGGTGTTACCCATCCGAATTCCCTGTCGTAAACATATTTTCCCTGGCGTGCTATCTCTGATTTACTTTCTTCATTAAGATAGGGCAACACTGCAGCAAAAACCTCATCAATGTTTTTCAATTCTTTTTTATCCAGTGGAGCCCCGGCGTCCCCGTCAACACAACAGGCGCCTTTACATTTATGAAGATCGCAAACAAACTGTTCGCTCACAACCTGGTCACTTACCAATATATTATCGATTGCTATCATGGCTGCAAAAATACGGGTAAAAGCGGGAACACAGATGAGACGGATTTTTATGATTTACGCCGATATAATTTTTGCTGATTAAAGTAACAATTACTTTTCGCTCATTTCTTATTGAATAAAAATCTGTTTATCTAATTAATCTATTAAATCAGCGTTCCATTCTCATTTCCAGCGGAAACTGTTTATCATATGATCCATATCAACCTGGAGAAAATCCTGTACCGGCTTAAGGGAATCAACATTGGGTGTTGCATCAAAATACAAGGCGCCTCTTAAGAAATGCTTACTTGTATCGCTCAGGAAAAATTGTTTTGCTGTTGCTGCGTTTCCTCCCACCCTGAAGAAAACTCCCGTTATCCCGTTCTTTGTCCGGAATAAACTGTCTTTTATAGAACTGCTGATGGCCTGGTTCTTATTGGTAAGATTGAAAGCATCGTTTACCATCCTGTCAAACTGGTTGATACCGGTGGAATCCCTGTAACTCCCATCGGGGTTCTTTAATTTATACATGGCTTTGCCACCGACGATCTTATAACTTAAAAATATACGTGCATTCAGTTTTGGAAAATCGATGTTTACCCAATAAGGGTTTTCGGGACTGGCATCGAAAAAGGTACTGTCTTTTATCACCTGTGCGTAGGCGGGATAATCGAAGCTGTATGGAAATTCAGGTTTATCAAAAACAACATATTCGTGTGTTGGCAGATCGATATTAAAATATCCTTTCTTCTTTGATGTATAAGTAGAATTACATGCAATGAAACAGGCACACAGAAAAATGAATAATATGATTGCAGGCAGTGTTGAATGAATGTATCGGCGCATTTAAGAATTTCCTGTTTCTTGTGTTTGAATAATAACTTTTACTTTATCGATCCTGTTCTTGTTAATCTCCAAAGGAATAAAGGTGAAATCGCCTTTTACAAGCGTTTCGTTCACCTGCGGGAACTCGCCTGCGATCTCCAGTACGAGCCCGGCCAGTGAATCACTGTCGCCGCGGATACTTTCAAAAGTATCTACAGGAAGGTTCATTGCTTTACAAACATCGTTGATCATTGTCTTTCCTTCAAAAATATAATTGTAGTCATCAATTTTTTTATTACCGCTTTCTTCATCATCAAATTCATCTTTGATATCGCCGATTATCTCTTCCATGATATCTTCCAGCGTTACAATACCGGAAGTGCCCCCGAATTCATCTACCACAACGGCAAAGTGGTTTCTTTTTGTCCTGAATTCCTGCAACAGGTCTTCAATAAGTTTTTGCTCATGAACAAAATGCGGTGGCCGTATCAGTGAATGCCAGTCGAAATCTCCTGGCTTGTTTAAATGCGGCAGCAGGTCTTTTGTATGAAGCATGCCGGCGATCTCATCTAAATTGTTCTTATAAACAGGAAGCCTTGAATAATGCAGTTCTTCTACTTTTTTAATTACATCTGCAAAACCGGTATTCATTTCCACTCCACTAACATCAAGCCTTGTACGCATTACCTGTTTCACCATCGTATCTCCAAACTTCCTGATACCTTTTAAAATAAGTTTTTCTTCTACAGATGCTTCATGTTCGGGCAGCAGGTCAATGGCATAATCAAGGTTACTGTTATCCATGGCCGCAGAATTCTGGGGCGATAACCTTTTTTCAACATTGTCGCTGAACCTTACAAGCCTTTTACTAAGCCGGTAAAATACGCTGCTGAATATTTCAATGATGAGGGATGCTGTTGATGCAAACCAAATCTTATGATGTGTGGCCCATACCTTCGGCAGCACTTCGGCAAACAATACCAGTAAAAAAGTAACTGATACAACTTTTATCAGGAACAATATCCAGAAATCAAATTGAAAAGCTGCAAGCCAGCTGTCGAGCAGGATATTTGAAATTAAGATGATGCCGATGTTTACAAAGCTATTGGTGATCAGCATAGCTGCAAGTAAAGTTTTTGGCTGTTCCAGCAATGTGACTATGCGCCTGAAAGAAGGCTGCTGCCTTGTTTTTAAAACATTAATGTCTTTTAATGTCAATGAAAAAAAGGCAACTTCACTTCCTGCAACAAGGAAAGAGATGATGAATAGAATAAAAATTATAAAAATAAGTATGGTAGTTGCGGCAGGAGTTATTGCCAAAAAACTGATTAATAGATTTTGTCCGGGTCCAATGACCGAATGATAGTCCAAAGCACGTAATTTATGTAAACAATTATTTAAGGAAGACCGATCCTCCTCAATATGAAATTTTAAAAAGGCAATCGTTCATTTCCATTTTCATCTGTAGGAGGATTTTCAGGCCCGCCATGCCCTTCCGGTTCATCAAAACCATGGGCAGGCATGCTGCCATCACTTCTTTTATCAAGCATAATTAAATTATCTCCCACTATTTCAGTTGCAAATTTTTTATTCCCTTCTTTATCTTCCCAGCTGCGGGTTTTTAAACGCCCTTCTATATAAACAAGGCTTCCCCTGTGTAAATATTTTTGTGCAAGTTCTGCCAAACCACGCCACAATACAACCGTATGCCATTCTGTTTGTGAAATTAATTTTCCACTTCTGTCCTTATATGTTTCTGTTGTAGCCAATGAAAATTTTGCAACCCCGATATTCCCTTCAAGAAATTGCATATCCGGGTCTTTTCCTAAATTTCCGATCAGCATTACCCTGTTTACGCCTCTCATGATGTTGTGTTTTTTATTTGCTTTGTTGGTTCTTACTGCGTTTCAACAAATTTAAAGATACAATTTTATCTTACAAAGAAGGCAGTATAAATTTAGTTTTTATACCCGAATAATGCGGCCCCTTCACCCGCAAAATATGTGGTGATCAGCTTTGGAAATGCCAATACTTTCATTTCCGGTTTTTGAATAAATTCATATCCTTCCGGCAATATTTTTTTACTGATCCTGATATGGATAAAACATCCATAAATTGTTTGATGGGTAAGTTGCTGTTTGTAAATTCCGGATACACTGATCAGCGTATATTTTTTTCCTGAAATTTTTTCAAACGCTGCTGATGAAAATATTTTTTGCTGTTCAATTGCTTTGTCATTTTCTATTAAAATAAATTCATGCAGGTTTTGCCATATATCTTTTTGTGTCCGTTTCCTGATAATAAACTCATTGTTGTACTCAGCAATGATATAGTAAAACCAACGATGCTTTTTAACCAGCTTACCTTCTTTTACCGGAAGCTCCTTTACAATATTTTTTTTGAATGCCAAGCACTGTTGTTTTAAAATACACGCTGAACATAAGGGCTGTTGCGGCTTACAGACAGTTGCCCCAAAATCCATGATGGCCTGGTTATACAAAGCGGGCTTTTTTTTATCAAGTAATTTTTCTGCCTGCTTTGAAAAATATTTTTTCCCTTCGGCACTGTCAATGGCTGTGCTGATCCCAAAATATCTCGATAGTACCCTCATCACATTTCCGTCAATTACGGCATGGGGTAAGTTATAAGCAAATGATGCAATGGCAGCTGCTGTATATGGCCCTACTCCTTTTAATGCAAGTATGTCATCATAAGTTGCAGGGAATTTCCCTTTCAGTTCAACTGCAATAAATTTTGCTGTTGCGATCAGGTTTTTACAACGGCTGTAATAGCCCAGTCCTTCCCATAATTTGAACACAGTTGTTTCCGGGGCCGCAGCCAGTTTATCAACTGAAGGGAATTTTTTTATAAACCGGTTATAATAGCCCAGGCCCTGGTCAACCCTTGTCTGTTGAAGGATAATTTCGCTAAGCCAGATCTTGTAAGGATCTTTTTCCCCCTTCCACGGCATCTCCCGCCTGTTCACATTTGCGTTCCATTGAAGCAACTCATGGGTAAAATATGCGTCTTTTTTGCTATGCATTGACTTTATAAAAAATAATATTTACAAACCTATTGATTATCACCTTCTTATTTTGAATTTTCAACTTTTATTTCTAACTTACTGTTATAAACGCTTAATATATGAGAAAAGCAGACCTCATCAATAAAATTTCCGACAAGACCGGCATTCCCAAAGTGGATGTGTTGGTTACTTTAGAAACTATGTTCAGGGAAATAAAAGCTTCCCTGGCCGGTGGTGAAAACCTGTATATCAGGGGCTTTGGCAGTTTCATCATAAAAAAACGTGCTGCAAAAATCGGCAGAAATATTAAGAAAAATGTTGCGGTTGCAATACCGGAGCACTTTATTCCTGCATTCAAGCCTGCCAAGGAATTTGTACAGGAAATAAAAACTTCCCCAAACATTAAAGAGGAGCCGGAAGTAAAAGATGATAACGAAGAATGATCATCATGATCTGCAAAATAGCCTTTTGGGCCAGGTGAATATGCGGAATGTCGTTATTAAAACAGAAAAGATCCCAGACTATTTTACTATTCATTTCGGTATAACGTAACTTTGTTGCCCCGCACAACTTTGAACGGGGCTCAATCAATTTACGTGAAAAAACAATACTTATTAGCAGGTATCGGCATATTGGCTGTTGTATTATTATTTATTTTTGGCCGAACGACTGAAGTCAAAAAGCCTGTAATTACTCCCGAAGCCGCTTCAAATGTCAAATCCTTTGACGTTAAGCAATTCATAGAAACCGCCAAGCAAGAACTTACTCCCAGCCAGGCTTTATATGTAACCAAACTTGAAAATGGCATCAGCCGGGGTGATGTTCCCGCCCAACAGGTTACCGCCTATGATGGCCTGGCAGATTTCTGGAAAGACAGTGTCCGGGCATTTGAGCCGTATTTATTTTACACAAGCGAAGCTGCTAAGTTGGATAATTCAGAAAAAAAGCTCACCTTCGCAGCCCAATTATTTTTAGATGGCCTGAGAGGGGAACAGGATGAAGCCAGGTTAAACTGGGAAACTTCTGAAGCAATAGGCCTCTTTGAAAGAGCGATCAAGTTGAACCCGGATAACGACGACCTCAGGGTTGGTTTGGGAAGTTGTTACATTTTCGGCAAAGGCCGTAGTGGAAATCCGCAGGAGACCATGAAAGGGATCCTGGAACTGTTAGCCGTTGCCCGCAGGGATTCTAACAATATGAAAGCGCAATTGGTGCTTGGTGTTGGAGGATTGGTTTCGGGACAGGTTGATAAAGCACTTGAAAGATTGCAAAGGGTGGTCAAGAACCAGCCGGATAACCTGGAAGCGATCTCTTTTCTTGCCGATGCGTACGCTGCAAAAGGGAATAAGGATGAAGCGATCAGGTGGTATAACATAAGTAAGCGATTGGCCAACAATCCGCATTATACAGAAGAAGTAGACAAGCGGATAAACAGCCTGAAATAATTAAAGCCAGGAAAACAACATATTTTAAAATTATTTATTTAACAAAAAAAGACTAGGTATGCCTTGTGGTAAAAAGAGAAAACGTCATAAAATCGCTACTCATAAGCGTAAGAAACGTTTAAGAAAGAACCGTCATAAGAAGAAGTAAGTAACTTTTTTTTACCGGTGTCCCGCTGCTCCATCGGGACACTCATCTATATGCATAATATAATAAGGGCTTTTGCTGTTATTATATTATGCCATTTATGTTTTCCTGCCGTGATGCATAGTGTCTGATTAAAAATTTACGCTTGACCAAGGAACTTATTATAAATGCGGTACCGCAGGGCGTAGAGATTGCCTTGCTTGAAGATAAAAGATTGGTAGAACTGCACAGCGAAAAAGCTGATGCCAGTTTTGCTGTGGGAGACCTGTATCTCGGAAAAGTAAAAAAACTTATCCCTGGGCTGAACGCTGCTTTTATAGAAGTTGGTTTTGAAAAAGACGCTTTTCTGCATTATACAGACCTGAGCCCATACGTAAGGTCCATTCTTAAATTTACCACACAGTCTATTAACGATAATTCTGCTGAAGGACTTGATTTTGCAAAATTCAAGGTTGAACCTGAGATCATAAAAACAGGTAAGATCACTGAAGTACTCAGCGGAAAACCAAATGTCCTGGTACAGATCTTAAAAGAACCGATCGCTGCAAAAGGCCCGCGCCTGAGTTGCGAACTTTCTTTACCCGGAAGGTTTGTGGTTGTTACCCCATTCAATGATATCATTGCCATTTCACGTAAAATACATTCTTCAGACGAGAGAAAAAGATTACACAAGATCATTGAAGCCATAAAGCCAAAGAACCTTGGTGTAATTGTGCGTACAGCTGCTGAAGGCAAGCATACTGCCGAGCTTCATGAAGACCTTTTAAGACTGATAGCGACCTGGAAAACGATACAAACGAATTTAAAAGGGGCTGTGCCTCCTGCAAAGATCCTGAGCGAACAAGGCAAAACAACCAGCATGTTGCGTGACCTGCTGAGTGAAGATTTCAATAAGATCGTTGTAAATGATAAAAATATTTTTGCTGATACAAAGAACTATATACAACGTATCGCTCCCGACAAAGCAGATATTGTAACCTATTATAATAACGGCCTTCCCATATTTGACAGTTTTGGAATTACCAAACAGGTAAAAGCTGCATTTGGAAAAACAGTTAACCTTCCCAGTGGTGCTTATCTTATCATTGAACATACAGAAGCACTGCATGTGATTGATGTTAACAGCGGTTACAAAAGTGTAAGCAATAACCAGGAACAGAATGCCCTTGAAACCAACCTCGAAGCCGCAGAAGAAATTGCACGCCAGTTGCGGTTACGCGATCTTGGTGGCATTATCATTGTCGATTTCATTGACATGAAGCTGATGGAGAACAAGAAAAGGCTTGCAGATGCCATGGACCAGTTCATGCGTACCGACAGGGCCAAACACGCTGTTCTTCCCATCACTAAATTCGGTTTGATGCAGATCACCCGGCAGCGTATGAAGCCGGAAATGAATATCAATACCAGTGAAGTTTGCCCAAGCTGTAACGGTACAGGAAAAATTTCTTCTACATTGATATTAGAAGATGAGATAGCTAAGAACCTCAGCTACCTCATCATGCAAAAACACAAAGGACTTACTATTGAAGTACACCCGATCGTTTATACATACCTCACATCCGGCTTCCCAAGCCGCAGAAGGAAATGGAGCTGGAAGTATAAACAGAAAATAAAAGTGAAATCAAATTCAACTTATCATCTTACAGAATTCAGGTTCTTTGATGATAGTGATGAAGAGATTAAGCTGTAATGCTTATATCCTTACATTTTTCCCGAATATATCATTCATCTCTTCTGTTGAAACTGATTTAAATTCAGGAGCTATTTTTTTATTTCTTTCTATTGTGAAATCATGTTTAACCTGGTAAAGAGTTCCGTTTGTTTTTGCAAAAGCTATAAGGGTTACTTTTTCACCAACAGGCATGTTGAACAATACAGCACGTCCCTGGCCATAATGATCTATATGATCAGTCATCAATCCATTAAAAGACCTGAATATGACGAAATACTCTAATCGTGTATTATTAAAAGCAATTGGCAGGTCTAGGTCTACTTCTGTTTTCTCTTTGTCATAATACCTGTCGCAGTTTACCCAACCAAGGTTCACTATTTCAGTGGGTTTATAATATTTAAGCAATTGCTTTTTTTCAGAAACGGCCAGTTTGGTTCTTCTTATTTCTTCACGCATTTGCTTTCTTTTTGCAAGTGCTTCTTCTTCGGCCTGTTTTGATTTGTATGTTCTCAGGATATATTGTTTCATTGGCCCATAGGTCCTGATCAAAAAATTTGTATCCAGTTTTTGATTCTTTGGCAAATCCTTTGGCCAGAATGAGATCGTTTCAAGATATACTTTTGGAGAGACCCTGTTGAGCGTATCCACCAACTGGCTTAGAGTAATATTTTTTTTATAATAAGAAACCGTTGATTCCATTGAAGTAAAAACTTTACCCGGTTGAAACTCAGTATAAACTTCGGGAACATATTCTACATCATCGGGCATATCATCGATCACATCATTAACAGTATACTGTTGTTGAAATGAAACACCTGCTTTTTTCCAGTTCATATTATTATTCCCATTTCTTTCGCCATAGAATAATTCCATTTCGCCTTTTTTTATTAAAGGAAGATCAACCTGCAGTGCTTTGTTATTTTTTATCCGGAGTTTTTGTCCATCACATTCCATCCCTATAAAATAACTGCCTCCTGAAGCAAGCAACTTTCCATCACTTGTTGTTGCCGCATTGCTTCTGAAAAGATCTTCACTGTTGGTAAGTTCTATAATCCTCACTTTTATTTTTCCTGCAGCTTCAGTGCCATCTTCCTTTTCCAGGACTGATGGGTTCACCGTTACTTTTAACCCTCCTTTTGCGGTTACAACAGTTGCCCGTTTAGGACTGACTTCAAATTGCTGCATGATACTGTTGTTGAAATGATCAAAGTATTCACCCAGTTCTATTGCGGGGTCAACAGGGATTTTAATAACATCTTCTTTTAATGAAGCAAGCTCTCTGGATTTTAAAGGATCGTTGGATTTTTTTGTTTCACAAGATGCTAAGGTCAATACAGAACATAGCAATACAATGGCCATTCGTTGATTTTGCATGTGCGGGAGTTTTTAGTTGTTAGGGATAATAAAACCGATGGTCAACGTAAAAACGAAAAGAATTATGTGAAATGATTGCCTAAGAAATTGTTAAACGAAAAAATGGGTAGATCATGAGATGCTGCTGGTAATTGGCTATAAGCTTTCTTGCTTATTCCATTAAATAAAAAAGGAGCTGAACTTAATCAACTCCTTTTTTATTATCAGTTTACAGCCTTATTAATGCTGATGATTGTGTTGCATAGCAGCCAATTCTTCTGCTGTTACTTTTTTCTCTTTAGGCTTGGTCTGAGATTCAACCCAGCTGAATAATTTTTCTGTTACCAGCCTTCGGTAAGTTGCATCAACCTGTTTCTCATCTTTCATCATACGGTCAACATAACTGTCTAACCAGCTCATGTCTTCACCCATGTTCATCTGGCCAAAATAACGCATCACTTCTGCCTTCATATGGTCCTTTAGTTCTTCCTTGCTTACTTCCAGTTTATTTTCTGTGATCAGGCGGTCGCTGATCAATGTCCATTTAAGCTGGTTGCTGAATGCAGGAAATTCCGATTCAGCCTGCTCAGCCGTTTTCTGTTGTTCGCCACCCGTCTGCAACCAACGCTTTAAAAATGTTTCCGGGAATTCCATCTTCGTTTCATCGATCAGGTAATGATACAACTGATCGTGCAACTGGTTACGGCTTTGTGCTTCCCAGTATTTTGCAATTTCTTCTTTCAATGCATCGCGTAATTCCGCTTCTGTGGTAATTCCTTTTCCCGGGTAAACCTCGTTGAAGAAATCTTCATTCATTTCCCTTTTTTCTACCAGGCCTATCTTAACAATATCAAGTTTAAAATATTTTTCTGCTGCTGCTTTGTCATCTTTTTCAAAACCCAGGTCCTGCAACATCATTTCCAGCTTATCGCCATCAAATGATTTTTTCAACTGGAATACAAAATTGTCGCCTGCTTTTTTCCCTTTTAATTGCTTTTGTAAAGCAGGTGTAAAATATTTTAGCAGAACTGAATTTTCTTTTGATATACCTCCTTCAATTGCATTGCCATCTTTATCAGATTCAGTGAACAATACATTCAACACATTCTCTTCATTGTCTATCACTTCAGGCTCAGTCATTTTACCAGCCTTTATCTGCATACGGTTAATTTCTTCATTAACCATGTCATCAGTTACATCAACCTTATGCAATGTAAGTTTGGCTTTATCAAAAGCTGCTATTTCAAAAGCCGGTTTTAAACCTATTTCAAAACCGAAATCGAAATCTGTTGGATTGTTCATATCCATTTTGCGCAGGTCGCTTTCAAGCGGTAATGGCTGCGCAAAAATATCAGGCTTCTCTTCATTCAGGTAAGTGTATAACTGTTTTTCAACTGCACGAAGAATTTCATCAGAAAATATAGAAGCTCCGTACATTTTTTTGATCATTCCCGCAGGAACCATTCCTTTCCTGAAACCAGGGATATTGGCTGTTTTTGAATACTCTTTCAGTTTTTTATCAAAAGAAGGCAGGTAATCTTCTTTGGTAATCTTTACGATCAGTTTATCATTCAATAAACCGATGTTTTCTCTTTCTACTGTTGCCATGTTTTTTAATTATAATGTTGTAAATACTGAACAAGGAACAAGGAATTTTGAACGTTGAAGTTCGTTATTCATTGTTCCTTGTTCGTTATTCGGTTGTGCGGATAATAGGGGTCGAACCTACATGGATTGCTCCGCCAGATCCTAAGTCTGGTGCGTCTGCCAATTTCGCCATATCCGCTTTTGTCCCCACCTGGTTGTGTAGCCACTTCCCAAACGGGTGGCAAAATTAAGGGTTTTATTCTTAAAAATTGTTTTGAAACGATATTATTTGTTGCGTTCCGGGTTTATTTCGTTGAGAGTTGCAGCTTATAGAGATTTCTCAGCATAGATACCATTTTCATGTTATAGTGATCTGTCCAACCCGTACCCGTTAACCCATAACTCTTAACCCGCAACTCCCGGCCCGTAACTTTAAAAACCCTTCCGTATTGAAGATGCCGTTTTTTAGACTAAATTCGTAATACTACATGGAGACAACTCAAACGATACCGGTTTACAATCTTTCGGAAGAAGAAGAAAAGAAGGAGATATTAAGACAGTACAGGGCGCTGCTCCGGGTACTAAAGCAAAAGCTAAAACCCGGGGATAAAATGCTGTTACGCAGTGCTTTTGAAATTGCCGCAGAGGCCCACAAAACCATGCGCCGCAAAAGTGGCGAACCCTATATTTTACACCCGCTGGCCGTAGCCAAAATATGTGTGGAAGAGATCGGACTAGGTATACGAAGTACTATTTGTGCCCTGCTGCACGATACCGTTGAAGACACCGACGTTACCCTCGAAGACGTGCAACGTGAATTTGGCAGCGAAATAGCCAAGATCGTTGACGGACTCACCAAAATTTCTACTGTGCTGGACGCAAACAGCAGCCAGCAGGCAGAAAATTTTAAAAAGATACTGTTAACGCTTACTGATGATCCCAGGGTCATTCTCATAAAACTTGCCGACCGCCTTCACAACATGCGTACGATGGACAGCATGAAAAGGGAAAAGCAGTTAAAGATATCTTCCGAAACAGTGTATGTGTATGCGCCCCTTGCACACAGGATGGGACTATACAATATAAAAACGGAAATGGAAGACCTGGCCATGAAATACATGGAGCCCGATACTTACCGGTACATTGCTCAAAAACTCCAGGACACAAAAAGGGAACGTTCCCGTTATATCAATGATTTCATCAGACCATTAAAAGACAAGCTTGAAAAAACAGGACTTGATTTTGAAATTCATGGGCGGCCAAAAAGTATCCATTCCATCTGGAATAAAATAAAAAAGAAAGGCGTGGCTTTTGAAGAAGTGTATGACCTTTTTGCCATCCGCATCATTGTAAATGCCCCACCCGAAAAAGAAAAAGAAGACTGCTGGAAAGTGTACAGCATCATAACGGATGAATATAATCCTTCTCCTGAAAGGTTAAGGGACTGGTTAAGCAATCCAAAAAGTAACGGTTACGAAGCATTGCACACAACCGTTATGGGGCCGCAGGGAAAATGGGTTAAAGT
>Ga0209023_10002661_pt1 | contig 22019 bp, 24 predicted proteins | sample LakOneMetagenome_FD_187468 | JGI IMG/M metagenome (GOLD analysis project Ga0209023, IMG submission 187468) | Freshwater and sediment microbial communities from Lake Erie, Canada (SPAdes) (version 2) | ecosystem: Environmental > Aquatic > Freshwater > Lentic | place: Lake Erie, Canada...
GCGCGGGATTCGAACTCTCCCAATTTCCACTCCCAACAACATCAATGACTTAGAAGGAAAGAGAGTTGGCTGCCAGCACCTTTCCCTCCGCCACTTTACCAGTGCAAACTCCCAGACCGCCCCGGTGAGCGTTGAAATTCCTTTTGGTTTCAAAAGGGTTTGGCTGAGGCGACCGTACTTCTGAGACTGCGCGGGAGCCGAAAATTGGTCTCAGACGGGCTTCCGTCTCATTCCGACCGGACTTCAGTAAATTCGGTACGGTTGAAAAATGATGAGAAAAGTCAGAGGCTTGCGGTTTCTGCGCATCCGTACTGTTGGCATAGAATCTCTTGCCTTTGACATCACTAGAACTCGTAGTACGGATCCCTGTTAGGGCATTCGTAAGGAGTTTGGCCAGTGCGAGAGGCAAGTCGGCACCGTAGCGGCGCTAGGGTGCGACCAGCTCAGCTAGCTTGGCCGCGATATCTGCAATGGGGGACTCTGCTGTGCTCAGGCCGCTTCGCGAGCCAAGCAGGGGGCTGACTTCGCGAAGAGCCTCATAGGTCGTGTCATGAACAACTGGAACGAGTAGGTCGCGGGCCAGTAGTGCCGAAAGCTCTTTGTCGGCGATGCCCTCTCCATGGAGGCGGCGCAGCAATGCGGGAGTAACTAGTACAATTCCGACCCTCGACTTTGCTAATCCTCTGTCGATTTCGCGAAGCAAGGGTGAACCAAGTGCGACGTCCTTCTCGCTAAACCAGACAGAGACACCGCGCGACTCCAGCAGATCGTGCAGCTCCTTAGCTGCCCCCTTTCGATCGTCCCAAGCATGGCACAGAAAGACATCGCGCAGGTCTGGTAATGCCGCGCGCTTCTCAACACTGTCTCGGATGGGCGTGAGAGTTCGGATTTCAACCGGCGTGTAAACCACTGATGAACCCGCTCGCGACCATTTCGGTCTACTACCACTGGAGCCACCGCCAGCACTTCGACCGCCACCGCTGCTGCTCGGCAACGAGTATACAGAAGGAGAATAAGAACCGTAGCTCCCGTAGCTACGATAGCTGCCGCCGCATGCGGGGCAAGCTGCTCTACCGCTTGCCGTACGATGCCCGTGTACAGGTGCTGTGCATCTTGCCATGTGGACGATGATAGTAGCTAATAGATCAGCTCTCAAGCGTTAGCGTACGTTTATGTCAGGCTGAAAAACATACCTCTATTCACTCCGCCGGCTCAAGGAATGAACGTCACCGCTGTTGTCGAACGAGACACAAGAGTAGATATCTTTAGTCAACAGATATTAGGTCCCGAAGCGGCTGGCCTCAACGCTCTTAATAAATCTTAGAATTGCAGTGATGGAATCATAGATGAAGCGCGCCTCGGCATTGTGTGAAAGCTCATTGTCATGTGCCAAGGAACGGTTGTTGCGCACGAAATTGAACTTTTCGAAGATGCCGATTGAGTTTTTGATGATTTGCTTCGTCATGTCGGTCAACTGGTGGCTCTGTTCCAGGACCCTTACGTACTTGCCGACGCGGCTGTGAAGCGGCTCGTCGCGCGACCAGATTATGCTGTGGCCGTCGAGGAGATGGCCGAATTTCTTCATGGTGTAGGTGTGGAGCCTATCGAGCGCGGCGGCCGGCTTGTTTGCGGCGATGTCGCGCTCGATAGATGAAACAAGCTCTTCCAGGGTCTCGTCGCGGGTGAAGCGGTCGATGGCGTCGGTCCTCGGTATCGCGCCCCCTCCTTCGATGCGCGACAGCAACTCGGAGAACGATGCTTTGACCCTTTCGTGGTCGTCGGTCGTGCTAAATTGCGGAAGACTTTCCCGCTCCTGCCAGAGGCGGCGCAAGACCTTCGCAACTAGGTAATAGTCTTCCTGGTCGATGAAGGACCGGAGCCGATTTGCTTTCGATGTGCCACGGGCGCGATAGCGGCTGTCATCGATGTTAATTCGGAATTCGTCATCAAAAAATTCCGAGAAGGTCCGGTCGGAAAAATTGAGGACATAGCCGCTGCCCATGCCGAGGGCTTCGTCGATGATGCGCATGTCGGATCGCTTCAACATGGCCATTGAATGCTCGCCCTAAGTTCGGGCGGCTTCTGCCGCGATGTGGCCGGCGAACGCGGTGACAAATGATTTCAGACTGGTGAGGTCCGACATGTCAGAGAACTTGCCGTCCTTCACAGCAGTACGCGGCGACGCTAATGTGCACGCGGCCGTGTACAGGTTCTCTTTCACCAGCTTTTGGCACAGGATATCGTAACGTCCAAGATAAGAAACGTTTTTGAATTCCGGGAAGATGGGGAAATGCTGCGAGGACTCGCGTTTTCCGGGTCGGCGGGATTTTTCGGCGTCTTCGACCATGGCCAGCCAACCGACGAACGGTCGCGAACAATTGCCGAAAGCTCCTTCGCGGTAGGCTGTCCAGAAATCGTGAGCGGTGCCGATTGCCTCTTCCGCGCGGTTGTTCGCGTTGTTGCCGAAGGACGGCCCCACCTGACTTTTCATCTCTATAGCTGCGATCAAGCGCTTGTCCTGCATGATGAGGATGTCCCAGAGCTTGGTCGGCCGAAAAAATCCCGGAAGCGTCAGCGTGGCACGGTTCCGGTAAATGGATGCATGGCCAAGCCCGTTGGCGTGGACCAACTCGATCATCAGGGCGACGAAACCATCCATCGTGTTGCCGGCAGTGACGGCGCCACGCTCACCTACATCGGTCGTGCCGGCTGCGATTTTCGCTTCCATGGCCTTCTGACGATTGCCCCAGAAAGCCATGGTTGCCACGCGAGCTTTTTCTTCATAGTCGGCAAGGTCGAGAGCCATCAGTTTTCACTCTCGCCAAGAGCTGCCCGTTCCTCGTGGGACAGCCCATAGAGTTCGAATACAGCCCGGTTCGCTGCTTCCACATCGCGGCTTTCCGCCGCGCGGATCAATGCTTCCCGTAGTGGGTCTGAAACGTCGGACCACAGCGGGACACGAATACGGCGTAGGTATTGCGCCTGGAATCGCAAGTATCCGCCCCGCATTTTGGTGGAATAGACCGATACAAACAACCGCGCGATGCCGGACATAAGCACAGCGTGAAGGGCGCGCAAATCCCACGTTTCAGAGGTGATGAAATACAGGTTGTGGTGCGGGTAAAGCCCCTCGTTTTCGTAGACGATATGTGCGGCCCCCTTGATATCGGGAATAAGAAGCTTCGGCCTGGCAGCGATTTCGGGATAGATGCGATCGATGGTGCGGTACCAGTTGGCAGGAGCCTTTTGGGCAACGTGGCGTCCGGCGATCTCTTCGCGTCGCTCTTCGAGGTAGCGCCGCAGTCGCGGATAAGTATTGAGATCGACCAGGCGGCCTTCTGGCCCGAAAGGATTCACAACCCCCTGCCCGCGCCATTTCACATGGCCGCTGGCAATGTCCTTCGTCATCACGAGGGGAAGTTTGCGGTCGTCTTCAACGTCGAGCGACTTGAATGGTCCTATGAACGCCTTGTCTGCGCCCGTTGCCACCCCGATTCCGACTTTGCAGCCGGCCTCCTCGAGGGTGGGGAAGCTACCTTCAAGACGACGGACCATTGTGATCTGGTCTGATGACTCGAGAATCCACGGCTTGTCGCCTGTGGCGACACTGTGAATTTCTTTCACACCGCTTTCCGGGTCTGGCGTCGTGCGGGCAGTAAGCTTGCTTGACAGGGTTGAAAGCGCCCGGTTCTCGATAGCAGGCCTGTGCGCGACGCGCGTGGCACCAGGCCTTTCGCGGGCAATGACAGTGATGGCCGGATAGGCGATGACATCGGAATGGAAGGCCGGCGTATCGACCATGTCGACATAGATTTTCAAATGGAAGTCTGCGGCTACCATCTGACGAAGTGGGCCGCCGTAGCGGTTCTTCATCCATCGGTCGGCGCAGATGAATGATAGCTGTCCGTCCTTGGCAAGCATAGTCAGCGACCGCTCGATGAAGGGTACGTAGATATCAGCGCGGTCGTAGATTGTTCGGTAACGCGACCGGTACTCCCGCATGAGGGCGTCGGCGATGAGTTCCTGGCGCACGTAGGGTGGATTGCCAACAATAGCATCAAAGCGGGTTTCGAGCGGCATTAACAAGAAATCCCCAAATATCAGCCATTGTGCAGTCAGCGCCTCGGCGTCCTTGGCTGAAATGCCTTCCTGTCGGAGATGAGCCAGAACCTTGCGCCTCGTGCCTTCAAACGTCACCCGGTGAAGTTCAACCGCTCGAATGGCCTCAGCCATAGCAGCGAAGGGCTCCGGCTGGCCGGCGGCACGCCACGTGGTAAGCAGGCGCTCGATGATTGGAATGAGAAAATCGCCGTCACCAAAAGATGGCTCTAGTACACGTTTTGTCAATAATGGACTGTCCGGCGTGTAACCGACCAGGTCCAGGATGAAATCAACCACCTCGCGGCGGGTAAAGATTGCCCCGCGTTCTTCTGTGCCTGCGGCGGCAAGGGCATTTACTGCCGCTGTCACCGGGCATTCGTTGAACATCGAGGGTGCCCGCAGGCTGATAAGGGGGGTGATGGCGGCCATGTCTTAGAACAACTCCGACTGCGGTCTAGCGCGACGATGCACATAGGCAATCACGGGCGTGACGTTCATGGTATGGGAGCGCTTGCGGATTTGGACGAGGTCATAGGCCAGCTGCAGCTGCAGCCAGTGTTCGTCACTGCCGCCGAACGCTTTGGCCAAACGGACGGCCATCTCGGGGGAAATGCAGGAACGGCCGGTAGCAACATTGTTCAGGGCCTGACGACTGACACCAAGAAGTCGTGCGCCATCTGCTACACCAAGCGAATGAGGTGCGAGGCATTGTTTTCGTATTAGTAAGCCTGGGTGCTGTGGTTGATCGATTCGGACCATAAGAACAAAAATGGTACGCAATGACTGCGAAGGTCAAGCGACAAGCGACACTTGTCAGCACTGCACTCTTCCGGCAGTGACTTGATATTTGGGTAGCGTCCTCTCAATTTCTCCCGAAAAGCGATGGCTGCCTGGTCAATGCTTCCGTTGTGGGCACCTCGTTGTCGATACCAATACCTCAAGGCACCGCCTTGACGGGCGTAGTAATGTTGCCTATATAGGCAACATGCAACTCCAAGAGCAACAAATTTCTGGGTCATTGCTGGGTGCCCATCTCCGCCGCCTTCGGGAGGAGCGCATGGAGGCAAGCCCTGACTTTTCGCTACGGCGCGTCGCGTCGCGCTGCGACATCACCCCCGCGTATCTGTCCAGGGTGGAACGTGGAGAAGTTGCCCCCCCTGGCGAAGAGACGCTGATCAAGCTGGCTCAGGAACTGGGTGAGGATCGCGATGTGCTATTGGCAATGGCAGGCAAGATATCCGCCGACCTTCGGAGCGCGATCCTGGCTCGTCCCCAGCTCTTTGCCGAGCTGATACGGTCCATCAAGTCCATGCCCGATCATGCAGTCTTGCGGGTCGTCCGGGAAGTCCGCGACGGTAATTGGTAAAGGGAGGATGGCGATGCCAACGCTTGAACGAAATGAAATCGTCTTCCGCTTTCCCGAAATCGAAGAGAAGGCGCAGTTCGCGATCAATTTCCAACGCACTCTCCGCATTCCAGATTCGGAGACGACCTATTCGTTGCCTCCAGGTCTTGGCAGTTTCCCGATCGAACATGCAGAGGATTACGCCGCAAAGCTTCCGTCGGCGACTGTGTCACGAGGCGGCGTCATACTCCCTATGTGGCAAGCTGAAGCCATGTGGATCCGCTTCAGCAGCTGGACGCCGGGGCTAGGCGTTGAGTTTCCCGTTGCGATCAAGATTGCGGCCGGGAAGATCAATGCAGTGACCGGGGAAGCATGGCGACCGGGGCTGCACCGGGGACCACAGGACTACATGGTGTCGCCGGATCAACGGTGGCTTGACGGCTTTGCCATCGAGAAAGGCGTCATCCGGCAATTTGTCGCAATGCCCCTCGGCGATGGTTATTCGGTTGAGGAGCAATTGACCGGCGAAGCCGAATGGGGCGGGTTGCAGATTTCGGTCGCACCGCTCAAGGAGAGCGTCTGGAAGCGCAAGCGGGCAGAGTGGGAAGCGACCGCAGAACGGCGCGCTCATCTCCGGGGTTTCAACGAGCAGAAACGGGGTGCTCTGTACAGTGTGTCGCGTCACGTGACGCCCATGGCCCTCGCCGCGGGCGGTCGGATGATACAGGATATCTACGAAGACACGTTTGATATTGGCGATTGGGACATCACTTCCGCTGACCGCGTGTTCGTCACCCTGGTTCATGCCAAGGACTGGAAGGAAATTACGGGCAAATCCCCGCCCAACGAACCGCCGACCGCGCGGGACTACAATGAAGCCGGCCTGCCCTGGTTCGAGTACTACGGAAAGGATCAGAAGGCCCTGTCGGGAAGCGCCGCGCTGGCAGGCGTCAAATCGGCAGCAACGATGTTCAAGAAGATCACCGGCGCGACGATGCCAGGGACCTCCGACGTCAAGACGGGCACTCCAAAGCCGATCGGACCGGGGGCCAACAGCCCTCGTGCGGTGAGGACCAGCGGATGCTGGGAGCACTGACCCTCGAGACGTTTTCAGCAGAGGACCCCAATATTGCGCGTTCTGGTATGCGGTGGACGAGAATTTCAAGACGCGGTCAACCTCGAGGCCTCACTGGATGCGTTTCATCAGGGCCCTCGGGGACCGATCGAACTTGTCATTCACGGTGGTGCCAGGGGAGCGGACTGCATCGCTGGTGAATGGGCCAAAAGCCGCTGCGTCGCGTGCGTTGTGTATGAAGCAAACTGGGCAGCGGAAGGAAGATCCGCCGGACCAATTCGGAACAAGCAGATGCTCGATGAGGGTATGCCCGATTTGATCATTGCGTTTCCCGGGGGCCGCGGCACGGCAAACATGACTCGCCAGGCCAGAGACCGAGGTCTTGAAGTGCTGGAGATCAGAGTTTCGACCGATATTGGGCCCGGCAGCCTGTAGGTAGAGACGTGCCTGTGCCGCAAGAACGCTTCGCAACCCTAACTCAAGCGAGGTCATGCCATCAAATGTCTGAAAATGACGATTTGCAGCTCGAAGAACCAGAATTCTACGCTCCTCTGCGGGCATGGCACCAGTATCGTGCGCGACTGGCGGCTCTCCCACCGGATGATCCATACCGGGATGAAGACCTGTGGTGGGCAGACTTCGCCATAAGACTCAAGGCCAGCGCTCCGCAACGCCCGACCCCCTATGTTATCACCGATGAGCTAATGCAGAAGGTACGGCAGATCATTTCTCTGGAGGCCGTCGAATCCGTCTCTTGCCCATTTGATGACATCGACTTCTGGCGCATGCTTGTTGATGAGCAGAAGAAGAGAGCATCTATATCCGGAAAAGGGTTCCAGCAGGCATTCACGCTCTGCGGTCCGGATTCAGACTTTCACAGTTTCGACCCTACCGAGCTGGGCGGAAATGTTCATATTCCGTGTGAAGGTGCCTGCCGGTGCGACCTGTTCATCATTCCGCACTGGAGGATGGACACCTTGGTGGCGCTCCGGACCTCGGGTGAACATGATGCACCACTGCTCCGGGAATGCCGATATCTCCTTGTTCAGCGTGATTTTGGCCCGATCTCGCAATCGCTGAGGACCGTCATAGGATCCTGGGTCCTGTATGAGTCTCTCAACGTGAATAACAGATGTGATCCTCTGGCGCTCCGCGAAAATGCGGTGACTTGAATGCACTTGAAGCGAACAATTACTGATCCCGATAATCCATGGAGGAAAGTCGCTACTCGAAGGGTCATCGCGGAGGCGACAGAATTGATGTGCGAGGCCCTGCATGAGGGTGCGCACGCTGTCGCGGCGAGAGTTCTTCCGTCTCCCTTCTTGTTTGCAAAGGAGTTCCGAGCCCGAACGCTCAGGGACATCTTCATCGAGCCGAATGAAAATTATTGCGGCTATGTCGCGCCTAATAAATGTCATTCGCCATCGGATCTGAGTGCTGCATACCGGTCCGGCAACACAAAGCGGAAGAGGGCGGCGATCAGGCTGACATTCAAGTCTTGCATCGTTTTGATGGCGGGGCCGATTGCCGAAGGTATCTTCTTGCGCCCCGAGTTAAGCAGGGATGAGCGGTTCGATGCGTTTTGGGACTTCGTCTCGTTTTACCTGGCCAACATGGATTTTGGGAACCAAGATCCTACGGACGCGGAGACGGTAACTCTTTATCTACAGACGGCCTTGCTCTGCGAGTACAACGATATCAATGAGGTAAGACTCAACGAGATTTGCCGCGGACTCTTTCACATCGCACATCGGGTCGTGGAGCGGAACTGGTGGTGCATAAAGGCAGTGGCGGGAAACGCCATCTACTCGGACGGGATCACTGCTCCTGCCGTCAATTTCCTCATCGATAGACTGGCGATTGGTCACCGAAGGAAACTGGAAGCTCAGAAGCATTCCCTGGTTAGAAGAATTCCGGAGATCATGGCAGCCGACCATGGGGAGGCCGTACAGAGCGGCGATAATGCATCGGCCGCCCGCTATTTTTCTCCTGACGAAGGAAGCGGCGGTTCAACTCGGTTTGATGGCGCATCTTGACTGGACCAAATATAAAATTCTGCAGTCCGGAATGAACTATGAGATGCAATCCGATTTCTGCAGTGAGGGCGGGCTTCGATCTGCTCAAGGCAGGTTCAGCCGCAAGCCTCCGTCGACTGGAGCGGAGGACGGGAATCGAACCCGCGTCAGCGGAATGGAAATCCGCTGCTCTACCATTGAGCTACCTCCGCATGTCTGCGCCGGCCGACATGAAGTGTCACGCCGTACCGGAAGGTGTACAGCCAGTCCCGGTAGCTTATGGCTGGTCTGGCTCAACCAGCATGGCGCAACATATGAAATCTAGCACATCGACGGAGGTCGAACAATGAAGCGGGTCCTGATCATCGACAGGAGAAAGTCCTGAACATCGTCATTCTCACAGGCGCGGGAATCTCTGCTGAAAGCGGTCTCGGAACATTCCGGGATGAGGGTGGGCTTTGGTCGCAGTACGACCTTGAGGAAGTGGCAACGCCCGAAGGTTTTTCCCGCAATTCGGGCCTTGTCCACGAATTCTACAATCTGCGACGAGCGAACTGTCGGAATGCACAGCCCAATGCCGCGCACTTCGCCCTTGCGGATCTCGAGGCCAGACATGACGGGCAGCTACTGATTGTCACGCAAAACGTCGATGACCTTCACCAGCGGGCCGGCTCGAGGAACGTGCTTCAGATGCACGGAGAACTCGACAAGGCCAGATGCATCTACTGTTCGTCAACCTGGCCCGCCCCCGATGTGATGACGAGCCAGGGCCGATGCCCGAAGTGCTGGTCAAGAGGGTGTAGGCCCGATGTGGTGTGGTTCGGGGAACAGGTGCGGTTTCTCTCCGAGATCGAGAAGGCGATCCGAAAGGCTGATCTGTTTGCGATGATCGGTACGTCGGCTCAGGTCAGCCCGGCTTCGGAATTTATGCAACTCGCCCGGGATCATGGAGCGGATACAGTAGAAATGAATCTTGAACCGTCCGCCGTTGCCCAGACGGCCAGCGAAGTCATTCTTGGTCCGGCGACCGAGGTGGTTCCAGAGTGGGCGAGCAGGCTTTTCTGATGCGTCACATGGGAAATTGAAATTTGAGCCTGCCGTTGCCGGCGGAGAGGGAGTTAGAGATGGCAGTATTGCAGAACGGCGACCTATCACTTGAAATGACCTATCGCAGGTCTGAGCGTGGTGGTGTGGAGTATGACATTACGTTGCGGTGGCGCGGAGAGCCCGTCTTGAACGATGCGGTCCTCAAGCGCAGCAGCGCATACTGGGCCAACCGGGGTGTTGGATCGATCAAGACTGATGCCTCCGACGAGTGCGGAGTGCTCCCTTTGTTACAACGCGTGCTTGAGACGAACAAGACGGGTTCCTGGGAGTCTGAAGACCCGGACATTCGTCTGATAATCCGTCCGGGATCCGACTTTTCATTCTTGAGAACTGGTACGAGAGGCGAAGCCGAATCTCCGGAAGAGAAGGCTCATCTCGAGACCTTTGAACGAGAGCGCCTAGAACGCGAGCCGACACTGGGCGACTGCTGGGAGGTGGTCCTGTTTATCGACGCCTATAACTTTGAAGGATCGGCGGGCTATTATGGCAGCGGGATTTGCTATTGCCTCGCTACCACGCGGGAGGAGTTGCAGCATTTCCACGAGGCCTTGAAGCAGGAGTACCTGCTGATTGGGGCGCATTGAAAGGTTCATGCGTGAGTTCTGAAAGCAACTGCTAGGAGTCGGCGAACACCCGTTCTAGCTGCTCCGACCACGGCGCCGATGTCAGGCCGACAAGATCATACCAAGACACTGCGGGTGGTTGCCTCATCAGTAACAACCGCTCCAGGGCAATGGGCGAAAGAAATGCCAACCGCATGGTCCGGCTCACAAACCGTTCTGTCATCCCCTCCAACTTCGCCAAATCGCCCGCCGTGGCCACCTCACCGCTTTCCAGCCGTCGCTTCCACGCCCACGCACGGCCTAGCGCCTTAAGAATATGAGGATCCTGCGCGCGCGTCTCGCCGTCTGCCATTTCCTCTGGAGGGAGGATCTTGGGCCGCCCGTTGCGCCGACGGATGGTGAGCGGGATGACGACGCGAATATTGTCATTGGAACTGTTCATTAGGCGATCTCCATGTCAGTGCCGGCGTGCAGGTGGCGCACGAGAGTGGCAATGCCGTTGTTCCGGAGGTCGACTGCCAAACCCTGGGTGCTGACCGTAACGCGGTCGACCAGAAGTCGGACAATGCGGGCCTGTTCCACCGGAAAGAGGGAAGCCCAGAGGCCGTCGAACCGTCGGAGCGCCTCAATAACCGCACGTTCGTCCACCATGTCACCGGTGTTGCGGCACGCCTCCAGCACCCGCGATGCGATTTCCGGGGAAGCGATCAGACGGCGCATTTCGGCGACGACCGCGCCCTCCACCATCGCGGCGGGGAGTCGGGCAGGACCAGCGCCATCGGAGGTCTCGCGATTGCGAAGGAGGTCCATCGACACATAGTAATGGTAGAGGCGTTCGCCTTTCCGGGTGAATGTCGGCGTCATGGCGGTACCGTTTGCCGAGAAGATGATGCCCTTGAGCAGGGCGTCTGTTCCGACGCGGTTCTTTGCCCCGCGCTCGCGTGGGCTTTCCTTCAGGATGGCCTGAACACTGTCCCAGAGGTCCTGGGTAATGATGGCTGTATGCTCGCCGGGATAGGAAGTTCCCTTGTGAACAGCCTCGCCGAGGTAGACCCGGTTCCTGAGGAGCTTGTAGAGGAAGCCTTTGTCGATGCGTTTCCCCCGCTTGTTGAGCACTCGTTCGGCCTGAAGGGCGCGTGCCAAGGTTGAAGCGGAGCCCAGCGCCACAAAGCGCTCGAAGATCATCCGGACGATTTTGGCCTCGGCCTCATTGACCACCAGCTTCCTGTCTCTGACGTCATAGCCCATGGGGACAAAGCCGCCCATCCACATGCCCCGCTTGCGGGAGGCTGCGAACTTGTCGCGGATGCGCTCGCCAATCACTTCGCGCTCAAACTGGGCGAAGCTCAACAGGATGTTGAGGGTGAGCCGCCCCATGGAGGTGGTGGTGTTGAAGGACTGGGTGACGGATACGAAGGTGACGTTGTTCCGATCGAACACCTCCACGAGCTTGGCGAAGTCCATCAATGAGCGACTGAGACGATCGATCTTGTAAACAACGATTACGTCGATCAGACCCGCCTCGATGTCTGCCAGCAACTGCTTCAGCGCAGGCCGTTCCAGCGTACCGCCTGAGAATCCGCCGTCATCATAGCGCTCGCGGATGACCGCCCAGCCTTCAGACCGCTGGCTGGCGACATAGGCCTCGCAGGCCTCCCGCTGGGCGTCGAGGGAGTTGAACTCCATGTCGAGGCCTTCCTCAGAGGACTTGCGGGTGTAGATGGCGCACCGGGAGCGCTTCGGCATTTGCAGGACGGATGACTTGCTCATGCCCGGCTCTCCCTCTTCTTCTCGCGCATGCCGAAGAACCGGAAACCGTTCCAGTTCGTGCCAGTAATCGCTTTCGCCACCGCCGAGAGGGAACGGAATTTCCGGCCCTGCCATTCATAGCCATCGCGCAGCACAGTGACGGTGTGCTCGGCGCCGTCCCACTCCCGCACGAGGCGCGTGCCGACAACGGGATTGCGGGGATCGGCTACCATGCTCTTGCGCGAGATCTTGCCTTCGACCTCATCGGCCAGCAGATCCAGCACCCGGCGGGTCTCTCTGGTGAGGCCACCGTAGGTCAGCTCCTGGATGCGATATCCAATTCGCAGTTCGAGGAATGCGCGGGCATTGTTGGGGGCAGGCGTGCCGAACAGCGCCTCCCACTTCGCTTTGAGTTCGTTGACCGACAGTCGCTGCATGGCCGCCAGCTGGGCCAACACGGCCCCGTCCGTGGCGGCGTCCTCTCCGGGCCGCGGCAGGGCCGGCGGTTTCGTTTTCGTCGCTGATCGCATCATCACCCTCCAACTCGGTTGTGCGGTTTGCAACGGTGACCACCGCTCTTGGCGGGTGTTAAGTCGACAACTGTCTGAGACTGCGCGGCAGATAAAGGACTGGACTGTGCCGCGAACATGCGGATGAGGCCGGCGGCCAGAATTCGGCTCACTTCGGTGAGCCGGTCGTCCGGGGACATGCGGGCGGGATGGGAATATTGAATCACGGGCAGAGGACTCCATGTGTCTCTGCCTGTGTATTACTGAGGAGCAGCGGGATTGCTCTCAGGGGGTCATCGGAAGACAACCGGTCATCACCAGCGTTGCGCGGTGCCTGGAATTGGACTGCTCAATACCGAAAATAGTGGTTCTTATGACCAGACCACTTCCACCTTAAGGCTGCAGGTTCAAGAAGAAGCAAGGAAGCATGATGGCTGAGAACCTCCGGCACTGGACCCCGCGTACCCGTCCGCAGGCCATTCCGATGGAAGGGCGTTTCGTCCGCCTCGAGAAGCTGGATCCGGACCGCCATGCAGACGAATTGTTCGCTGCGTCTGCCGTCGCCGATGCAGACGACAAGTTCCGCTGGCTCTATGAACTGCCTCCGACCGACAAGGCATCGTTCCGGAGCTGGGTCGAGAAGGTGGCCGTAAGCGAGGACCCGATCTTCTTCGCCGTGATCGACAAGGCCAGCGGAAAAGTTGCCGGGCGTCAGACCCTGATGCGCATCGATGCTGCGAATGGGGTCGTGGAGATCGGAAACATCTACTGGGGACCGTTGATGGCGCGCACGGCCGCGGCGACCGAGGCGCTCTATTTGTTCGCCCATTATGCGTTCGACGTCCTAGGTTACCGGCGCTTCGAATGGAAATGCAACAATGACAACGTGCCGTCCAAGAAAGCCGCTGTCCGCTTTGGGTTCCAGCCTGAGGGTGTGTTCCGTCAGCATCTGGTGGTGAAGGGTCTCAACCGTGATACGGCCTGGTTCGCCATGACGGACAAGGACTGGGTCAAGCTGAAGCCTGCCTACGAAGCGTGGCTGTCGCCTGAGAATTTCGATGCAAATGGTCAGCAGAAGCGCAGGCTCGAGGAAATCCGGGAACAACTCGGCGCCTGACCTGTGGCTTCTCGGAGCGATGATGCAGGTGCGACGGGAATGCTAAATCACGGGCAGAGGGCTCCATGTGTCTCTGCCTGTGTATTGCTGGGGAAGTCCCAGTTTACTCTTAGGGGGTGCCTGCACGTGGTCAGCCTGAGACGAACCAGGCGTTCAGTTCTCTACAGGTTCCGCCGCGTCTTCTGTGTCGTGATGATCGTAGTCGAGCGATCTTTGTCAGTGCTCGGATGTGCAATGGTGATGATCCTTCAGAACTTCGATGACCCGACATTGACTGACATGGCCGTGACTGCATTCCTCCACCATGCGCTTCAGCTCCCGCCGCAGGGCCTGAAGCTTTTTCAGGCGCAGTTCCACCTGCTCGAGGTGTGAGCGTGCGATAGCATCCGCTGCGGCGCAACTCGTCTCGGGCGTGTCGGAGAGGTGCAGGAGTTCGCGAATTTCCTCGATCCCGAAGCCCAGTTCGCGCGCGTGACGGATGAACTTGAGGCGTTTCACATCCTGGGGTTCATAGAGCCTATGCCCGCCCTCCGTCCGCGCCGAGGGGCGGATCAGGCCGATTTCCTCGTAATAGCGGATGGTCTGCACCTTGGTGGATGCAATTTCGGCGAGCTTTCCGATTGCGAGGCTGGCCATATCTTTTTCCTTGAATCTCCAGTCACTGGAGATCGTACATAGCACGGGTCGCACTGTTTCTGCAGCCTGGCTGTTTCCCTGATCAAAAGGACGCCCCTCATGACCACCACCGCCCGCTTCCGGGTCCAGGGCATGGATTGTGCCTCCTGCGTCAGCAAGATCGAAACCGCGGTGAAGCGCATCGACGGGGTGGAAGCAGCCCGGGTCGGCTTGCAGTCAGAAACCCTCACGGTTGAGCTCGCAGCGACAGCGGCGCGAGAAGCCGTGGAGAAGGCCGTACGCGGCCTCGGTTACAGGGTATCAGGCATTGATGGAGACGCCATCGCCCGGTCCCTCCACGACGAACCCTCCGCTGATGACCATAAGCACCACGATCATGCGGGTCATGATCACGCGTCCGCCGGACATTCAGACCATGGCGAGGCAATCGATGGCGCATGGTGGTCATCGTCCCAGGGAAGGTTCGTCATCGCCTCCGGCGCCGTTCTTGCCATCGCCTACCTGGCACATCTGGTCTATCCCGCAGGCACGCAGGTCATGTTTCTCGCTGCCGCCGTCGTGGGTGCCTTCCCGGTGGCGCGACGGGCGTTCGCGGCTCTGCGTGCAGGATCGTTCTTCACCATCGAAATGCTGATGACGATTGCTGTTGTCGGTGCCGTGGCCATCGGCGCCGCCGAGGAGGCGGCCATCGTGGTGTTCCTGTTCGCGGTTGGCGAGTTGCTGGAGGGCGTGGCGGCGGGCCGGGCCCGCTCCGGAATTCGCGCGCTGGCGAAGATCGCCCCGCAAACGGCGATGCTCGAGACGGACGGTGGCGTCGTTGAGATGCCAGTCGCTGGTATTAAGGTTGATGACATCATCGTTGTGCGGCCGGGCGACCGGGTGCCATCCGACGGCGTGATCGTGTCCGGGCGCTCCGCGCTGGATGAATCCGCTCTCACCGGAGAATCCATGCCGCGGAGCCGCGGCGAAGGTGATTTGGTGCTCGCGGGTTCCATCAATGCCGAGGCGGTGTTGCGTGTCCGGGTGGAGAAGCCGGCGGGTGATACGCTCATTGCCCGTGTCGTGCGCCTCGTCGAGGAGGCCGCCGATGCCAAGGCGCCGTCCGAACGGTTCATTGAACGCTTCGCGCGCTGGTACATGCCGCTCATCTGTCTGCTGGCACTGGCGGTAGCCATCCTGCCTCCCGTGGTTTGGCTGGAACCGTGGAACGTGTGGGTCTATCGCGCGCTGACGCTGCTGCTGATTGGCTGCCCCTGCGCGCTGGTGATCTCTACCCCCGCTTCCATCGCTTCAGCGCTGGCGGCAGGTGCCCGCCGGGGTCTTCTGGTGAAGGGCGGCGGCGTCCTCGAGGCGATTGGCAAGGTTCAGAGCATTGCGTTCGACAAGACCGGCACGCTGACGGCGGGGAGACCGGTTGTCACCGACGTCTACGCTCTTGGAAGCGCCAGGGAGGAAGACATGCTGCGTCTTGCCGCCGCCGTCGAGGCGCATTCTTCGCACCCGCTGGCTCTCGCCATCGTGGCCGCAGCGCAGGGCCGGAACATCTCGTTCACCGGGGTTGAGTCCGAGGTGCTGGCTGGCAAGGGCGTCCGCGGGCTGGTTGATGGCCGTTCGATGACGGTGGGCGCGCCGGGGCGGCTCGGTGTAACCGACCGTGACGTGCTTGACCGGGCCGCGGCCTTCGAGGCGCAAGGCAAGAGTGTGTCGGTGGTCCTGGATGGCAAAGTCCCTCTGGGCCTTGTTGCCCTCCGGGACGAGCCGCGGGAGGACGCAATAGCCGGCGTGCGTGCGGTGAAGGATCTCGGAATCACGCCCATCATGCTCACAGGCGATAACCGCGCCAACGCCGAGGCAGTCGGCAAGATCGTGGGGATGGAGGTACGGGCTGAGCTCTTGCCCGAGGACAAGCTTGCGGTCATCCGCGAAAAGCGGGAGGCGGGCGGCATTGCAAAGGTCGGTGACGGCGTGAACGACGCTCCAGCGCTCGCCGCAGCCACGGTGGGTATCGCAATGGGCTCAGGCACGGATGTGGCCCTCGAGGCTGCCGATGCCGCCGTTCTCAATAATCGCATTACCGACGTTGCGGCCTTGGTGCAGCTGTCGCGTCGAACCATGGCGGTCATCCGGCAGAACGTGGCGTTGGCGCTCGGGCTCAAAGCCGTGTTCCTGGTCACCACGATTGTCGGCATGACTGGGCTGTGGATTGCCATTCTCGCCGACACGGGTGCAACGGTGCTGGTGACCGCAAATGCCTTGCGTCTCCTCGGGTCATTCAGAAGCTGAGCACGGTCCGGATCCAGGAGTGGGTTCGAAGCACCATTCAACTGGTCAGACGCTGACGTCGATCATTAGTGGCTGTGTCGATGATGAAGGTCGGGGTAGTGGGGATGCTTGTGACGCAGTGGCTTGTGGCGGTGAATGTGGGAGTGAGGTTCAGTCACCGGCCCAGAATGCCCGTGCTGGTGATGCGCGTCATGCACATGGCGATGTTCATGTTCGACTTCCTCATGGACATGTTCATGTTCATGGCGTTCCGCCAGGTGAAGCCACAGGCCGATTGCCATCAGAATGCCTGCGATGACCAGTCCCAGGGTTATCGCATCGCCCAGCATCAGGATCGAAAGTGTCGCGCCAGCGAAGGGCGCCAGTGAGAAATAGGCTCCGGTGCGCGCCGTCCCCAGATGGCGAAGACCGAGCATGAAGAAGACAAGGCTGATTCCAATGCCGAAGAACCCTATCACGACACCTGACAAGGCAATGACGGGAGAGACAGTGGGTGCGCCAAGATAGATCGCGAGGCCAGTGTTGACCCCGCCTGCGACCAGTCCCTTCACCTTAGCGATCTGCACGGGGTCGGATGCGGAGAGATTGCGGGTCAGGTTGTTATCGATGCCCCAGGCGAGGCAGGCACCAGCGATCAGGAAACTCCCCCAGTTGAAGGTGAGGTTTTCGCTGCTCCAGGAGAGGATGACGGCGCCAGCAAGGATGGCCGCGGCTCCCAACAATAGTCGGCGATCGACATTCTCGCGAAATACCAGCCAGGCGATGGCCATGGTGGCGACGCCCTCGAGGTTCAGGAGCAGGGATGCCGAGGAGGCATCGGTGGCAGACAGTCCGAACATCAACAGGACAGGTCCTGCGATACCGCCGGCCGTTACCACTGCGGCGAGCCAGGGGAGATCCTGGAGTTTCAGGGGCGATTCCGCAACGGATTCAGAAGTGGCAGCCCGGATCAGCAAGAAGATTGCCAGTCCAACCCCTGCGCCGAGATAAAGTATACCGGCCAGGAGCCATGGATTGACCGCACCCAGGAGCAGTTTGGAAAATGGCGTCGAGGCACCGAACAGGATCGCCGCGCCAAGCGCCAGCGGGACCCCAGGAAACCACACGCTACGCTGTTCCATCAGACTCGAACTCCAATCAGCTGTCAGAAGTAACGCTCGCTCACGACAAAGCCAAGCGTGGCCGTTTGAGCTCGTCGCATATCTTGGCTAGGGGGCATCGGTGTGGCTCTGCCCTGTGCGGGCGGTGGAGGGGCTTGTCGCGTTCACTATGCGGACGGGGCCCCCGCCGGGAAGTGACGCCCTCAGGAGAGATGCGTGGTCTGGCGGCGGAACGGCTGGTCAGCGTAGCAGCAGGCCAATGACACTTGACCTTCCCAGCGTGGGAAGGTGCATAGGGTGGCTCTTGCTCCAGGTCAAAGTTCCGCCGCACGGACTGTCTATAAGTAAATCCAATGCTGATACGGTGTCTCGCCATACTGATGCTTGTCCTGCTGGTGATCGTGCCGGCGGCGGGCGAAGCCGTGGCATTTTCGGCGCCTGGGCATTGTGCCCCCGTCGGTCACAGCATGGTCATGGAACATGCCAGCGTGGGGGGCGGTCACGACTGCAACCATGACACAAGCCATTCCAAGGCGCCCTGTACGATGATGGGGCTGTGTGTGATGACAGGTTGCATGGCCACGACCGGCACGGTCGTCCTTGATACAGTCATCACGGGCCACCGTATCAGTTTCCGTTCACCCGACCCCCTCCGGATCGATGGCCTGGCCCTGTCGCCGCCGCTCGAGCCGCCGCGCGCCTGATCAGTCCCGCTTCTTCCACCTTCCTGATCTGATCACGCGCGAGTTCCGTTCCGGAACGCGCTCCATCGAGAGTATAAACATGAACCGCAGAACTCTTCTGGGTGGCACCGCCTGTGCCGTCGCCCTTGGGCTTGCCGGCCGTTCCATTGCGCCGGCCCGCGCCGCAACATCCCGTGTCCTGACCATCGACAGCCGCTCCATCGAAGTGAATGGCCGCTCGGCCAAGGTCTATGGACTTGTGGGATCCGGCGGCAAACCGGGGCTCACCTTCAATGCCGGCGAACAGTTCGACGTCCTGCTCGACAACCGGCTTGCCGAGGAAACCATGGTCCACTGGCACGGCCTCACGCCGCCCAACCAGTTCGACGGCGTCCCCGACATGCCGATGCCGCTGCTCAAGGCGGGCGAACAGCGGAGCTACAGCTTCCCCGTCGGCCCCGGCGGCACCAACTGGATGCATGCCCACACGTTGCAGGAGCAGGCGCTGCTCGCGGCACCCCTGATCGTCCGTCGGCCTGAGGAACAGTCGGCCGACGAGCAGGAGGTGGTGGTGATGCTGCACGACTTCTCGTTCACGTCTGCCGCGGAACTGCTGGCGAAGCTGAAGAGCGGATCCGGCGGTCAGGGCGGCATGATGCAGGGCATGATGAACCACGGCGGCGGCATGATGTCCGGCGGGTCGGGGAACATGATGCAGGGCATGATGAACGGCATGATGAACGGCATGATGCAGGGCAGTCAGGGCGGCATGATGATGCCGGGTGGCATGGCCGGCATGGATGTGAACGACATTGCCTATGACGCCTTCCTGGCCAACGACCGTACGCTGGATGACCCCGAGGTGATCAGCGTCGGAAAGGGCGGACGTGTGCGCCTGCGGATCATCAATGGCGCGACGGCAACCGGCTTCACCATCGACCTTGGCGGTCTTTCGGGCGAGCTCGTTGCGGTCGATGGCCAGCCCGTCATTCCGATGTCGATCAGGCAGTTCCCGCTCACCATGGGACAGCGCGTCGATATCCGGGTCGCAATTCCCAAGGAGGGTGGTGCATTTCCGATCCTCGCCCTGCGCGAGGGAGCGCCCGAACGCACCGGCATCATTCTGGCCACCGCTGGCGCCGCCATTGCGAAACTCGCTTCCGTGGCGGATCAGGCGGGACCAGGACTGGATTTGGGCCTCGAGGCCCAGCTCCAGGCCGTTGCGCCGCTCGCCGCCCGGCCCGCGGACAAGTCCTTCATGGTCCATCTCATGGGCAACATGCAGGGCTATCAGTGGGGCATCATGGGCGAGGCGATCACGGTGGCGAAGGGCGACCGCGTCGAGATCGAGATGATGAACATGTCGATGATGTCACATCCGATGCATCTCCATGGTCATCACTTCCAGATAGTATCCATCAACGACCAGCCGTTTGCCGGCGCGGTGCGGGATACGGTGCTGGTGCCTCCCATGCAGAGCGTGCGTCTTGCCTTCGATGCCAACAATCCGGCACCTGCCTGGGCGTTCCATTGCCACAACCTCTACCACATGGCGTCGGGCATGATGTCCAGCGTCGGTTATGAGGGGGCTTGAGCCATGGCAAAGCTGATCACATTGCTTGCCGGTGCGAGCCTGCTCGCCGGTGCGACCGCACTGGCTTCGGCCGAAGAAATGCACATGCACCACCACGGGGCCGCGAGTGGGACGCCGGAGGCTCCGCTGGACATCGTACGGGATCCCACGGACCTCCCGCCCCCACTCGCGGGCGACAGCCCGCGTACCGTCAAGGTTGGTCTGGAAACCATGGAAGTCACCGGCAAGCTTGCCGATGGGGCCAGCTATCATTACTGGACCTTCAACGGAAAGGTGCCGGGACCTTTCATCCGCGTGCGTGTGAACGACACAGTTGAGGTCTCGCTTGCCAATCACGCGGACAGCAACGAGAGCCACAGCGTCGATCTCCATGCCGTGCTCGGACCTGGAGGCGGCGCCATTGCCACGAATGCAGCCCCCGGCGAGACCAAGGGGTTCAGCTTCAAGGCGATGCGGCCGGGCTTGTATGTCTACCACTGTGCAACACCCATGGTGGCGCGGCACATCGCCAATGGCATGTATGGCATGATCCTTGTCGAACCCGAGGGCGGGTTACCCAAGGTCGACCGCGAGTTCTACGTCATGCAGGGCGAGGTCTATACGGAAGAACCACTGGGCACCAAGGGCTTCCTGGCCGAGAGCAAGGACAAGCTCATGGAGGAGAAGCCGGAATACGTGGTGTTCAACGGCAGCGCCTCCGGTCTCAAGGACAAGCCTCTCAAGGCAAAGGTCGGCGAGAAGATCCGCATCTTCTTCGGCGATGGCGGGCCGAACCTCACGTCCTCCTTCCATGTGATCGGCAGCATCTTCGACAAGGCATATCCGCTTGGCTCCCTTGGCAAGGCAACCTTGCCGGATGTGCAGACGGTCGGCGTCCCCCCTGGCGGCAGTACGGTGGTCGAAATGACGCTTGCCGTGCCGGGGCACTACATCCTCGTCGATCACGCTCTGAGCCGGGTTGAACGGGGAGCCGCGGGCTTCCTCGAGGTCGAGGGGAAGCCCAACGATGCAATCTTCAAGGTGAACTGACAGTATTTTCTGAATTCCCCGGCGGAACGGCAATGTGCCGCCGCGCCGCCGGGGGTTCCCTGGGGAGTGATCACCTGCCCTGAGCGCTGTTCCCGGTTCAACGGGACGCCGAAGTTTCCGGTCTTCCCATTGGCGACCGCAGCCTCTGCCACAGCGGCTTGATCTTCTTCTTGATGGTGCTGTCGTCGGGCACGCGCTTTCCCTGGGCCTCAAGCCAGGCTGCGACGTGTTGAACCAGTTCAGCCTGGGTTTCCGGGATCCCCTCGAGGAAGATCATGGCGCAGAGCTCGACCCAGATATCGTCCCAGTCGAACTTCGATGGAGCACCCCGGCGGCTGGCATCACGCCCGCCATCCAGGGCTCCCAAGGCCGGGTGTACCTTCTCGAAGCGCAGGAATTCCTCATGAGAGACGACGAGATCGCTCTTCTGGACGAGGTGCTGGTTCTCACCGGTCGCATTTTCGATCATTGCGAACTGCTCGGCCGGGGCGGCCAGCGTCGTGATTGCTGCCTCGCCATGTCGGAGGGCCCGCCAGGCATCGCTCTGGGTCAGGGGGATGAGACCGATGATATAGCTGTGGCTGGTGGCGATGCGGTCGACGACGCCTGCAGCGGATGGTCGGCAGAGGCCATATGTGACCCTCAGACCGGCAACTGTTGCGGAAACGGTCAATGCTCCGGACAGCACGAAAGACATCAGGTCCCGCTCGGTCAGGCTCCAGCGGGCGAGGACTTCATCGACATGGTAAAAGGGCTTGGAGAAGTAGGTCATGGAACGCTCCGGACGAGAAAAACGATGCCTGCCGCCGGACGCCGTCCCGCGGGCGTGATGTTGCGAAGAGAAGGTGTGGTCGAAAGGGCTTAAGGGCGGGCGGAAGAACTGAAGCGCCGGTACAGCGACACGACCTGCGGCAATTCCTTCTGCATGTCGGGCGGTAGTCGCGCTGCCTGCAGGAAGAGCTCGTCGACGCTCATGCCCAGCAGTGCCGCCGTCTTCTCGATCAGCTCGTCCCGCGGCGCCTTCTCGATCCCGCGTTCGACGCGTGACCAATAGGCCGGCGAGATGCCGATCCGGCCTGAGAACTCGTTCAGGCCATATCCCATCTCGATGCG
>Ga0209023_10002662_pt1 | contig 22012 bp, 20 predicted proteins | sample LakOneMetagenome_FD_187468 | JGI IMG/M metagenome (GOLD analysis project Ga0209023, IMG submission 187468) | Freshwater and sediment microbial communities from Lake Erie, Canada (SPAdes) (version 2) | ecosystem: Environmental > Aquatic > Freshwater > Lentic | place: Lake Erie, Canada...
CAAGTGTCCGTTTTTCATTCGAAATATTCCAACAACGAACGTGTTGAGGTGTGGAATCAGGTTTTAGAAAATTCTGAAAAAGCTAAAATTGTAATAGGAGCAAGGTCGTCGTTGTTTTTGCCTTTCTCTAATCTCGGATTAATTATCATTGATGAAGAACACGAGCAAACGTTTAAGCAACAAGATCCAGCGCCACGATATCATGCTCGTGATGCGGCTATAGTTTTGGCGCAGTCGCAAAAAGCAAAGGTATTATTAGGTTCGGCAACGCCAAGTATTGAAACCTATTTTAATGCCCAATCGGGTAAATATGGAATGATTTCTATTTCGGAACGATTTGGAAAGGCACCTTTACCTGAAGTAGCCTTAGTCGATTTAAAAGAAAGCTATTTTAAAAAACGAATGAAAGGTCACTTTAGTTTGACTTTAATTGAAGCCATCACTGAAGCTTTGACTTTGGGTGAACAAGTGATTTTATTTCAAAATCGTCGTGGATTTTCACCCGTTTTAGAATGCATGACGTGTGGCCACATACCGCAATGCACCAGTTGTAGTGTGAGTTTGACCTATCACAAATTTAAAAACCAATTGCGTTGTCATTATTGTGGGTATTCGATTGCAAAACCTACTAATTGTCATGCGTGTTCGAGTATTGATATTTCTACCAAAGGTTTCGGAACCGAACAAATCGAATTGGAACTGGCTGAATTATTTCCGTCCAAAAACATCAAGCGTATGGATCAAGATACCACGCGAGGAAAATACAGTTTTGAAAAGTTAATAGATAGTTTTAAAAATAGAGAAATAGATATTTTAGTTGGAACGCAAATGCTGGCCAAAGGATTGGATTTTGATAACGTTTCTTTAGTCGGAATCATGAATGCCGATACGATGTTGTATCATCCCGATTTTAGAGCTTATGAACGTAGTTTTCAAATGATGACACAAGTTTCTGGACGCGCTGGGCGTTCGGATAAACGCGGAAAAGTGATCATTCAGACGTATAATGTCAATCATAATATCATCCAACAAGTGACGCATAACGATTATGTAGCTATGTACAAAGAGCAATTGTACGAGCGTCAGATTTACAAATATCCACCGTATTTTCGTTTGATAAAATTAACTTTAAAGCATCGTGATTTTGATAAATTAAAAGAAGGATCGATGTGGTTATATCAAGTGATGCAGCAAAATTTGCAATTGCCAGTATTAGGTCCGGAAGAGCCAGGAATCAATAGGATTCGCAATGAATACATTCGAACCATTATGGTGAAAATCCCTCAGAGTTCGGCTATTGGAAGCACAAAAAAAACTATCCAGAAAATTCTGAATAGTTTTGAAGTTATTCCGCAATACAGAACGATTAAAGTTACTGCAAACGTTGATTTTTATTAAGCAATTGCTAATGCTTTGATTAAATCTTCTTTTTTATTACGACTTAATGGAATTTTAGTAACGCCAATTTCGGCAAACTTACTATTAAAACGTTCCACTTTGTCTATATTAATAATGTACGATTTATGAACTCGAATGAATTTTTCTTTAGATAAGTCTTTTTCAAAAGATTTCATAGTTGAGAGAACAAGATTGGTATCTTCTTCTGTAACTACTTTTACATAATCACCATAGGCCTCAATCCATTTAATTTTATTTGTATAAACTTTAAGTTTTTTCAAATTACTCTTAATAAAGATGTGTTCTCCTTCTTCTTCATAGTTTTCACGTTTCATCATGTGAAAATCTAGGGCTCTTTTTACAGATGCATTAAAGCGTTCTAATACAATAGGTTTCTGTAAATAGTCGGTCGCGTCATAATCAAAAGCTTTCAAAGCATATTCTGCTTTAGAAGTAATGAATATAACTTGTGGTTTAACTTTTAAACCATCAATAAAATCAAAACCACTGATGACAGGCATTTCTACATCTAGGAATATCAGGTCAACAGTATGAACCGTCATGCAATTTTTTGCTTCAATTGCATTAGAAAAATCACCCACAAGTTGTAGATTAGGATGATTATTCACTAACTTTGCAATGACCATCCTCTGAAGAGAACTGTCATCAACTACGACACAATTTAATTTCATAATTTAGTGTTATTATAGATTTGGTGAGACAAATATAATATCTTTTTTTATAAAAACTAACGTTTATCGATTTTTTTTGCATTTAAGCAGTGTTTTTTTGCATTTAGCCGATATTTTACTGACAAAAACTATATTTTAAATTTGATGTTTGTGTAAAAGATATTTATTACTATCTTTGCACCCAATTTTATATAATTAAAAACATATTTATTATGAATCATTACGAAACTGTTTTCATCTTAAATCCCGTTTTATCTGAAGTTCAGGTAAAGGAAACAGTAAGCAAATTTGAAGATTTTCTTACAAGTAGAGGAGCAAAGATGGTATCAAAAGAGGATTGGGGCTTAAAAAAATTAGCTTATGAAATCCAAAACAAAAAAAGTGGTTTTTACCATTTGTTTGAATTCCAAGTAGCTCCAGAAGTATTAATTGCTTTTGAAACTGAATTTAGACGTGACGAAAGAGTTATGCGTTTCTTAACTGTAAGTTTAGATAAACACGCGATATCTTGGGCAGAAAGAAGAAGAGAAAAACTTAAAGTAGCAAAAGCTTAATCATGGCAACATTACAACAATCAGCTTCAGGAAAAAAAGACGGAGATATCAGATATTTAACGCCTTTGAACATCGAAACAAACAAAACTAAAAAGTATTGTCGTTTCAAAAAATCTGGAATCAAATATATTGATTATAAAGATGCAGATTTCTTATTGAAATTCGTTAACGAGCAAGGTAAAATTTTACCACGTCGTTTAACTGGAACTTCATTAAAATACCAAAGAAAAGTGTCAGTTGCTGTGAAAAGAGCACGTCATTTAGCTTTAATGCCATACGTGGCCGATTTATTAAAATAATTTAAAATAATACAGTTGTTGGTTTCTCGCAAAGGGAACCTAACTTCTATAATAAGGACAACAACATGGAACTTATATTAAAACAAGACGTTCAAAACGTAGGATTTAAAGATGACGTAGTTACAGTTAAAGCTGGTTACGGTCGTAATTTCTTGATCCCACAAGGGTTTGCTCAATTGGCTACACCTTCTGCAAAGAAAGTATTGGCTGAAAACTTAAAGCAAAAAGCTCATAAAGAAGCTAAAGTGGTTGCAGATGCTACTAAAATTGCAGATGCATTAAAAGCTTTAGAAATTAAAATAACTTCAAAAGCAGGTGGTGAAAAATTATTTGGTTCTGTAACCAATATTGATATCGCTGCTGCATTGGAAGCTGCAGGTCAACCAGTAGAAAGAAAATTTATTACTAGTGGAACTGTAAAAAGAACTGGAAAATACACTGCTTCTATCAGATTGCATAGAGATGTAGTAGTTGAATTACCATATGAAATCGTAGCTGAGGTTTAATATTTCACTACAACAAAATCTAAATCCCGATGCAAGTCGGGATTTTTTTTTAATCTGAATTTATTTCAGATTCTATTGTATATTAATAATAGTATCTTATGAAAACAGATACTGAAACAAGTTCAGTATAAATGAAATACAAAAGACTAACAAAAGAACAATTTGAAGCTTTACATCAAGAATTTGCTACTTTTTTGGCTTCACAATCTATCGATAAAAAAGAGTGGGACGAACTAAAAACCAATAAGCCCGATGTAGCCGAACAAGAACTGGATGTTTTTTCGGATTTGATTTGGGAAGGCGTTTTAGCAAATGCTCAATTCTTAGAGCATTTTTCTAAAAATCACATTTTTTTGTTTCACAGCCAAAAAGAATTGATTCAATCTATAGTACTCAAAGCATTAGTTCCAGAAGTTGATTTTCTAACGAAAGAAGGATTACAATGGTTGAGTGACAATCTTTTTACAGATACAGTTGAAATTCACGTAGGTAAGAAAGAATATGGCGAAGAACGCAATTTAGCTATTTTCAATTTGATTACAGAAGGTGCCATTTTGAGTGATGGTCAGCTCTATCTTCAGATTAATAATATTCTACAATCATAAAATTTTATCATTCAAAAATATTGGCTATTTTAGTACTCGAAACGAACTAATTTAGCCATTTCTATCGTATGAACATTCAACAAACAATTCAGGATTTACGGGAAGAACTTAATGTGCACAACCACAACTACTATGTGTTAGATAGGCCAACTATTTCTGATTTTGAATTCGACCAAAAGTTGAAACAACTTCAAGAATTAGAAGAAAAACATCCAGAGTTTTTTGATGAAAATTCGCCTTCTCAACGCGTAGGTGGTACTATTACAAAAAATTTCCAAACCGTAGTTCATGAAAATAGAATGTATTCGTTGGATAATTCTTATTCTAAAGAAGATTTACAAGATTGGGAAACTAAAATTCAAAAGGTTTTAGGAAATGTTTCATTACAATATACTTGTGAATTGAAATATGACGGCGCTTCCATATCGATTACTTATGAAAACGGAAAATTATCCAAAGCGGTTACTCGTGGCGATGGTTTCCAAGGAGATGATGTTACGAATAATATCAAAACAATAAAGTCAATTCCGTTACAATTAAAAGGAAATTTTCCGCCTAAATTTGATATTAGAGGTGAAATTATTCTACCTCTAGAAGGATTTGAAAAAATGAACCAAGAGTTAATAGATATCGGCGAAATGCCTTATTCAAATCCGAGAAACACTGCTTCAGGAAGTTTAAAATTACAAGATAGTGCCGAGGTTGCCAAGCGTCCATTAGATTGTTTATTATATTTCATCATTGGAAATAATTTACCTTTTAGTTCGCAATTTGAGGGTTTAGAAACCGCCAGAAATTGGGGATTTAAAGTCCCTTCACAATCTAGGTTAGCCACTAATTTAGATGAAGTTTTCGAATTCATTACATATTGGGATGTGCATCGTCATGATTTACCTTATGAAACCGATGGTGTTGTTATTAAAGTAAACGATTTTAATCATCAAAATGAATTGGGCTATACGGCAAAATCACCGCGTTGGGCCATAGCTTATAAATTCAAATCGGAGCAGGTGACTACTACGTTAAACTCGATTTCATACCAAGTTGGACGAACTGGAGCCATCACACCAGTGGCCAATTTAGAACCGGTGCAGCTTGCTGGAACCATCGTGAAACGCGCTTCTTTACACAATGCCGATCAAATTGAGAAATTAGACATTCGAGTAGGTGATGACGTTTTTGTTGAAAAAGGTGGCGAAATTATCCCTAAGATTATTGGTGTTGCCAAAAGAGGTACTCAATTGGAACCTACAATATATATCACACATTGCCCTGAATGTAATTCAGCATTGACACGAAAAGAAGGCGAAGCACAACATTACTGTCCTAATTTTTACGGTTGTCCACCCCAAATTATTGGTCGTATTCAGCATTATATTTCCCGAAAAGCAATGGATATTGAAGGCTTGGGTGGAGAAACTGTAGCGTTATTATACAATAATAATTTAGTAAAAGACTACTCCGATTTGTATGAATTAACCGTTGATCAAGTAATTCCGTTAGAGCGAATGGCTCAGAAAAGTGCTGAAAACTTGGTAAATGGAATTGCAAAATCAAAAGAAGTACCTTTTGAACGTGTGTTGTTTGCACTCGGAATTCGATATGTAGGAGAAACCGTCGCAAAAAAATTGGCCAAGCATTACAAAAATATTGAAGCATTGCGCCAAGCAACTTTGATGGATTTAATATTGGTAGATGAAATTGGAGATCGAATTGCACAAAGTGTCATCGAATTCTTCGAAAATCAAAATAATTGCCATATCATTGAGCGATTAATGGCGTTTGGAGTTCAATTTGAAATTATTGAAAAATACAATCCTAATGCCACCAATAAACTTCTGGGTAAAACCTTTGTAGTTTCAGGAGTTTTTGAAGAATTTTCACGTGATGATTTAAAAAAAGCCATTGAAGATAATGGCGGTAAAATAGGAAGTTCCATTTCGTCTAAAACCGATTATGTTGTGGCTGGAGCGAATATGGGACCAGCAAAATTAGAAAAAGCAAATCAACTAGGAATTCAAATTATTTCTGAGAATGACTTTATAATTATGATTAATGAAAACTAGCAAGATTGCTTTATATATCTATTTAATTTGTTGTTTTTTAGCTGTTATAGCTAATATTTTTATGTTAGATGGATTAAAATTATTTACGTTACCATTACTTATTCCGGCATTATTCTTTTACTATTATATAGAGTCTAAAAAGGTTAGTATATTGATGTGTTTGTATTTACTTGCCAATTTCATTGGGGATTCTATTGGATTATTAAATTTTGATAACGAAATATATTATATAATTCCGCCATTTTTTATCAGCAATTTAGTAATGGTAATTATATTGATTAAAAACATTGAGAAGTTTAAATATAACCTGCTTAATCTTACAGCATTAATAATAGTTGGATTGTTTCTAAATTATATATTGTGTATTGTATTGGATTTATTTGCATACGGAGAAGCATTCATTCAATTACAAGTTGGCATTTTTGGTGTTTTATTAATTTTACTAGCTTTATTAACAACATATAATATTGTCTGGAAAATTAATACCTCTAATTTATATTCGATGATTAGCGTAAGTTGCTTACTCGTTTCTTATACATTTTATATTTTTTATAATTTTCAAAATCAACTAATTGTTCTCAATTCAATTCATTTTACGTGTCATGTTTTTGCCTATTTATTCTTTGTGAAATACGTATTATTAAGAGAAAAGAAAACAATAATTTAATACTGGTATGTCTATAACATCAATAATTTCAGAGATAAAAAAGTCGAATAAAAGTATTTTGACTGTTTTACTTATTTTTTCTCTTTTTTCATTAATAGAAATTTATGCAGAATTTATAGAGAATAATTCGTTGCAATATTTTTCAAAACCATTTATTTTACCTGCTTTAGCGGCATTTTATTGGTTGTCGACAAAAAAACAATCCTCCCTTTATTTAGCAGCTTTATTGTTTAATTGGGTGGCTAATATTTTATTTGTTACCATCAATTTTAAATTATTGCTAGTAGCTTCTGTATTGTTTTTGCTTCATCGTATTTTAATTTTAATTAAAATTTTTAAAGAAGAAAAAGAACTTAGTTTTGTTCCCATTGCTTTAGGTAGTATTCCTTTTCTGTTTTTATTTTTAAGTTTGATTAATTTGGTTTACGAATCTATTTTTGGAGGACAATTTTATTTGATTTTATTTCAAGTAGTATTGATGACTTTACTAGGTGGATATTCATTAGCAAATTTTATAATAAAAAATACCATTTCGAGTAAAATACTAATGATTAGCTCTTTATTTTTTGGGGTAAATCTTTTTATCTTGGGAATTAAATATTATTATATTGATTTTTCTTTTCTTAAGCCAATCTCAATGATTTTCTTTATTCTCGGGCATTATACGTTATGTTATTTTATGATTTTAAGAGAAAGAGCTGCTATTTAAGTAATTATTAATTTTATATCATAAAAAAATAACTAATTTTATGATATGAAATGGGACTTAAAAGATAATTGGGTTACACTATTAGTTGTGATTTATTTTGCAAATGCTGTTATAGAAGTTATTGCAGAATATTTCTCTTGTAAACCAATATTATATCTCACAAAACCATTAATTCCTTTCTTGTTAATGGTATTGTATTTTTATAATTCAACTAAAAGAAATTGGTTCTTTTTTTTGATAATGACTTTCTCATTAATAACTAATATTCTGTTTATTCCAAGCGATACTAAAATACTATTTTATGGGGTTATATGTTTCACAATACATAGAATGTTGTTGTTAATATTAGTTTTTAAAATTATTAAAATTAAAGACTACATTCCATTTTCACTAGCAACTTTGCCATTGGGATTCATCTTTTTCTATCTTTTAACAGCTACTGAAGTTCCTGAAAATTCCTTTTATTTGTTGATTTTCACCAATCTTTTGGCTTCGGTTTTAGGTGGTGTGGCGATATCAAGTTATGTTATGAATGATTCCAAACAAAACTCTCTATTATTGATAAGTGTTTTATTGTTTTTAGGATTGCAATTGGTTGTTTTTATTGAAAAATATTATTTTGCAGATTCACATTCGGCGTTGTTACGTCCATTAGCAATGACTTTAAATGCCTTAGCGTTTTTTGCGTTTTATACTTTTGTTATATCTTCCGAAAAATTAAACTACAATAGAAGTTCCTTTGCTGGCTAGTTGTTTATCGGTAGTTACATAAAAATCAATACGTCCTAAGTTTAATCCGTAGCAACCTACTTGATTGATTAATACTTCTTTTCCATCAAGGTTCTTTTCAATTACAGGTTTGTCTAGAAAAGTGTGAGTATGTCCTCCAATAATTAAGTCAATGTCTTTGGTTTTCTTTGCCAAAATCAAATCGCAAACTTTATTGGGTTCATCTTTGTAATTAAATCCAATATGGGATAAGCAAATAACTAGATCGCATTTTTCTTCTTGTTTTAATATTCGAGCCATGTCGGTTGCCGACTCAATAGGGTCATTATAAACCGTTTCTTTACAGTTTTTCTTATCTACCAAACCTTGTAATTCTACGCCAAGTCCGAATACCCCAATTTTTACACCATCAACATGAGTGATTTTATAGGGTTTAACATGTCCGTCTAAAACGGTGTTTTTAAAATCGTAATTAGAAGAGACAAAGTCAAATTTAGCATTTGGTAATTGTGCTAATAAGCCATCAATTCCATTGTCAAAATCGTGATTCCCTATAGTTGCAATTTCATACCCCATCATGTTCATTAATTTAAATTCCAATTCGCCGCCATAATAATTAAAATAAGGCGTACCTTGAAAAATATCGCCTGCATCTAATAAAAGTACATTTGGATTTTCTTTACGTATGGTTTCAATTATGGCTGCTCGTCGGGCAACGCCACCCATGTTTGGGTTTTTGGGATGATTAGGCGGAAACGGATCAATATAACTATGAACATCGTTAGTGTGAAGAATAGTAATGTGTTTTACATCTTCTGTTTTAAAACTGCTTAATGACAAACCAGTTAGCGTTAAAAATGCCGAACTAGCAGCCGTATTTTTGATAAATTCTCTTCTTTTCATTTTATGCTGATTTAAGTTCGGTAACTATTCTTTTGTAATTCTAACGTCAGTATTAATTTTCAAGGTATCCACTTCTTTAAAATAATCAATAATAATGTTACGAAGTTTGTAGTCTATATCATAACGGTGGGTCCCTTTTTTGAAAAAAGTCATGTTGTCGCCACCATTTGACAAATAATCCGAAGTTACTACATAATACGTTTTGTCTAATTCTAATGGTTTTCCTTGCACTTGAATATTTTTTACAGAATTGTCATTTGCAATAGTAAATGTCATGCCGGCTAATGGGTGTGGCTTTTTTTCTGAAACTATATAATTGGCAATATCCATTAATTGTTCGCCATTTAAAGCAATGACAACTGCGCTATTTTCAAATGGCATTACTTCATAGGCGTTACGAGCAGTAACATTTCCTTTTGGAATTATGGTTCTAATGCCGCCATGATTAAGTAAGCAAACATCGATTGTTTTTTGTTCTCTTTTTTGGAAAATCACATTGCTTTTTTCTAAAGTAATATCGGCTAAAAAGCACCCGATATTGGTTTGCCATGCGCCAGTTTTATCAAGAATTTCTGGACAATAGGCCAAAACTTCATTCAAATCTTTGTCTATATTTTCACGATAAGGTTTGATGTAATTTTCAATTTCAGCTACACCAGTTTGGTTTTCGGTGATACCGATTTTTTTGCCTTCAATCTTGGTAACATAATAGTGATGCGAAGAACAAGAAATTAAAGAGATAAATGTTAATAATAAAACAAAATGTTTCATTACAACGGTATAGTTTTTTAGTTTTACCATCTGATATACGACTAATTTTAATTAAATTTGTAATCAAGTAAAAGTACTATGTTTTTAAATAAAATAAAGGATTTTTGGACAAAAAAAATAGTTAAGAAAAGGTTATCAAATGTAAAGTTAATAGATTCAGATAGTTCGATAAAAACGGTAGGTATAGTTTTCGATGAAAGCTATTTTTATGAAAGAAAAGAATTAATAAACGAACTGATTCAACAAGGCATAAATGAAGACGATATTCAAATTTTAGTCTTTAAAAACAAGATAAAAAAGAATGAAAAATTTGATTATCCTGTTTTTAGTTACAAAAATTTAAGTTGGATTGCTCAAGTTGACGGACACGAATTCAACCATTTTACTAAAGCTAATTTTGATCTTTTACTCAGCTATTATGATGTTGAAAAAGCGCCACTTTTGTTAACCACTCATCTTTCAAAAGCCAGTTTTAAGGTTGGATTTGCTTCTGTTGATAAGCGATTAAATCATTTTATGATTGATACCAATGCCGAAAAATATAAAGTTTTTATGGAGGAATTATTCAAATATTTGAAAATACTAAACAAACTATAATATGCAATCATTAATAGGAACTGGAGTTGCGCTCGTAACGCCATTCAAAAAAGATTTTTCTGTTGATACAGAAGCGTTAACTCGAATTGTGCATTTCCAAATTGATAACGGAATCGATTATCTAGTAGTTCTAGGCACAACCGCCGAAAGCGCTACGTTAAATAAAGAAGAAAAAGAGTTGGTCATCCAAACTATTGTTGACGCTAACAACGGAAGATTGCCCTTAGTACTTGGAGTAGGAGGAAACAATACTCATGAAGTTATTGAAGAACTTAATGCAAGAGATTTTTCAAATTTTGTAGCTATTTTATCAGTTTCGCCGTATTACAATAAACCTACACAAGAAGGAATTTACCAGCATTTCAAAGCTATAGCTGAGGCCTCACCAATTCCTGTGATTTTGTATAATGTGCCTGGAAGAACTGGAAGCAATATGTTGCCTTCTACGGTTTTACGATTGGCGAACGATTATAAAAATATAGTAGCTATCAAAGAAGCTGCTGGCGATATCGTTCAGGCGATGAAATTATTGCAAAATAAACCCGATGGATTTCATGTGATTTCTGGAGATGATATGATTACATTGCCAATGATTTTAGCTGGTGGAAGCGGAGTTATTTCGGTTATTGGAGAAGGTTTTCCAAAACAATTTTCCGAAATGGTACGTTTAGGATTGCAACGAAATGCAGATGAAGCCTATAAATTGCATTACCAATTAGCCGACGCAATTGACATGATTTTCGAACAAGGTAATCCAGCCGGAATTAAAGAAGTCTTTAAATCATTAGGGTTGTCAGAGAATTCAGTGCGACTTCCGTTGGTAAATGTGAACCAAGATTTGGCAGATCGCCTTTCAAAATTCACTAAAAATCTTTAGTTTTTAGCGAAAAAATAACAATTAAAAAAAATATTTCATAGTATCTAATTATTAACTAATTTTGCAGTTCGGTTTTTGAGAAGGTAGTTCCATTCAAAATCTTGCATTTATAAAACAAAAATGAAGAAAATAGTTTCACTTTTATTTCTGGTAGTCCTTTTCTCGTCGTGTAGCGAATATCAAAAAGCATTAAAATCGGAAGAGATTGATAGTAAATATCAAGTCGCAGCGAAAATGTATGATAAAGGAAAATACGACAAAGCGATTCGTTTATTTGAACAAATTGCGCCTTCATTCAAAGGAAAACCACAAGCTGAAAAATTGTTTTATATGTATGCACAAGCATATTACAAAACCAAACAATATTATTTAGCCGGATATCAGTTTGAGAGCTTTTCATCAAGTTATCCAAGAAGTGAAAAGCAAGAAGAAGCTTCTTTTTTGGGAGCAAAATGTTATTCTAAATTGTCTCCAACATTTAGTTTGGATCAAGCTGATACAGAAAAAGCTTTAGATAAATTGCAAAGTTTTATCGATACCTATCCTAATTCTACTTACTTGCCAGAAGCTAATGGTATTGTTAAAGAATTGCGATTCAAAATAGAGAAAAAAGCATTTGAAAATGCAAAACAATACAATACAATTTCCGATTTTAAAGCGGCTCAAATAGCATTTGATAATTTCATTTCAGATTTCCCAGGAACAACATTCAAAGAAGAAGCGTTGTTTTACAAGTTGGACTCTGCTTATAAGTTAGCTTTAAATAGTGTTCCTCAAAAAATGGAGGAGCGATTGAATAGCGCTAAAACAGCTTACAACAGTTTGATGAAGTTTAAAGCGGATTCTAAATTCAAATCGAAGGCTGACGAAATGTTAGCTAAAATTGAAAAAGATTTAAAACAATTTTCTAAATAAATAAAAGTCATGGATTTAAAAAAGACCACTGCACCAGTAAACACAATAACATACAATAAAAATGTTATTGAAGAACCTACAGGGAATGTTTATGAAGCAATAACTATTATGGCTAAAAGAGCAAACCAAATTAATACTGAAATCAAGAAAGAATTGATTGAAAAATTAGATGAGTTTGCTACTTACAATGATAGCTTAGAAGAAGTCTTTGAAAACAAAGAACAAATCGAAGTTTCTAAGTTTTATGAAAAACTTCCTAAACCACACGCTCTTGCTGTTCAAGAATGGTTGGATGGAAAGATTTACCATAAAGACACAAACAAATAATAAAGAACAATGTCAGTTTTAAGCGGAAAGAAAATAATACTAGGAATTTCTGGTGGGATTGCCGCTTACAAAACTGCATCATTAGTTCGTCTATTTATAAAAGCAGGTGCCGAGGTCCAAGTGATCATGACACCTGCTTCTAAGGATTTTGTAACGCCACTTACGTTATCAACCTTATCTAAAAATCCGGTTCATTCATCTTTTTATAATGAAGAAGAGGATAACGCACAATGGAATAATCATGTAGAATTAGGTCTTTGGGCTGATTTGATGATTATTGCTCCTGCAACAGCCAATACCTTATCTAAAATGGTGAATGGCAACTGTGACAATTTGCTAATTGCAACCTATTTATCGGCTAAATGTCCCATTTATTTTGCGCCAGCAATGGATTTGGATATGTATAAACATCCTTCAACTATTGCCTCTTTCAATACTTTAAAACAATTTGGAAATACAATAATTCCTGCCGAATCAGGCGAATTGGCTAGTGGTTTATCTGGTGAAGGACGAATGGCAGAACCCGAGAACATTATTGCCTTTTTAGAAGCCGATTTACTTAGTAAATTGCCATTAAAAGGAAAAAAAATACTCATTACAGCAGGACCCACATACGAAGCGATAGATCCAGTGCGTTTTATTGGGAATCATGCTTCAGGGAAAATGGGTTTTGATATTGCAAACGAAGCAGCAAATCTTGGAGCTGAAGTGATTCTGGTTTCTGGCCCAACGCATTTGAAGGTAAAAAATAATACGGTAAAAGTAATCAAAGTGATGTCTGCTCAAGAAATGTATGACGCCTGTCATAACTATTATAATGATGTTGATGTTGCCATTGCAGCAGCAGCAGTAGCCGATTACAAACCAAAAAATGTCGCAGCGCAAAAAATTAAAAAGAATGCAAGCGATTTTACAATTGAATTAGAAAAAACAAAAGATATTTTAGCGTCTTTTGGTACTGGAAAGAAAAACCAATTTCTAATTGGCTTTGCTTTAGAAACCGAAAATGAAATTGAAAATGCTATCTTGAAAATTCAGAAAAAAAACTTAGATTTGATAGTTTTAAATTCGCTTCAAGATCAAGGAGCAGGTTTTGGACAGCCAACCAATAAGATAACTTTCATTGATAAAAACTTTATTGTTGAACCAATGGAATTAAAATCAAAAGAAGCTGTAGCTGTCGATATTTTAAATAAAGTAATAACTCACTATGATGCGTAATATTTTCAGTTTAATTTTAATTTGTCTTTTTACAACGGTTCAATCTCAAGAGTTGAATTGCAAAGTGATTGTAAATTACGACAAAATCACCAATGCTAATAACCAAATTTTTAAAAGTTTGGAGACTTCTTTGAACGATTTTGTGAATAAAACAGCTTGGACTGAAAAGACATATAAAGACAACGAGAAGATTAGTTGTACTATGTTCATCACATTAAATTCGTATGATTCTAATAATTTTGAAGCGACTATCCAAGTTCAGGCTTCAAGACCTGTATATAATTCGAGTTTTACAACATCCATTTTAAATATTAACGACAAGGATTTTAATTTTCAATACGTTGAATTTCAAAATTTGTTCTACAGTCCAACAAGTTACGATTCTAATTTAGTTTCTACAATTGCTTATTACTGTTATATTATATTAGGTGTAGACGCTGAAACTTTTGCGGTTGATAGTGGTTCAAGTTATTTTCAATCGGCTCAAGAAATTGTAAGTTTGGCTGCCGCAACTGGAGGTAAAGGCTGGTCGCAAACCGACAAAACACAAAACCGATATTATTTAGTAAATGATTTGTTGTCTACTACATTTAGACCCTATCGTGAGGCTATGTTTCAATATCATTTTAATGGTTTAGACAATATGTATAAAGATTTAAAAACTTCCAAAGAAGCTATTGTTAAATCAATTAATACGTTATCAGCAGTGCATAGTGCGCGACCAAATGCCTATTTGACACGAATATTCTTTGATGCAAAAGCCGACGAAATTGTATCTATATTCTCAGGAGGACCAAGTGTAACTATAGATGGTTTTGTTGATAAATTATCTCAAATTTCGCCTACCAATTCTTCTAAATGGGTCAATATAAAGTTTTAATTTTGCATTAAATCTTTAACGAATGATTACATCGCTATCCATTGAAAATTTTGCTTTAATAGAAAAATTATCGGTACCATTTACCGACGGATTTTCTGTGATTACAGGTGAGACAGGTGCGGGAAAATCAATACTTCTTGGTGCGTTAGGATTAGTTTTGGGTAAACGTGCCGATTTGTCTTCGCTTAAAAATAAAGAAGAAAAATGTGTTATTGAAGCCTATTTTCAAATTAAAAATTACAATTTAAAATCGTTTTTTGAAGCCAATGATTTGGATTATGAAGACGAAACGATTATACGTAGAGAAATATTACCTTCGGGTAAATCGCGTGCTTTTATCAATGATACTCCAGTAAACTTGAATGAATTACAAGAACTGAGTAATTACCTTATTGATATCCATTCGCAACACCAAACACAAGAGCTTTCTGATGATGTGGTTCAATTTCAAATCATTGATTCTGTTGCTTCTAATTTCGATTTAATTTCGGAATATTTAACTAAATTAAAAGAATATAAAAAATACAAATCCGAACTCAAATCTAAAAATGAAGTATTGCAATCGGTTTTAAAAGAACAAGATTACAATACCTTTTTATTGGAAGAATTAGTAGCTTCCAATTTAAAGTCGGGTGAACAAGAAGATTTAGAAATTCAATTTGAAAAACTCAATAATGTTGAATTCATCAAAGAAAATCTAATAAAATCGCTATCTGTAGCTAACGAAGAACAATTTGGTGTGCTTCAAAATTTAAAAGAAATTAAAGCATCATTTCAGAAAATAGCAGGTTTTTCTTCAGAATATCAAAGCCTTTTAGATCGTGTTAACAGCGTTTTGATTGAATTTGATGATATCGAAAAAGAATTGAATCAGTTGTCAGAAACGATATATTCCAATCCTGAAGAATTACAAGTTATTAACGAAAAACTCCAATTGATTTATGCCTTGCAAAAGAAGCATCAAGTCAATTCGGTTGACGAATTATTAGTTATTCAGAATGATTTAGATTCGAAAGTGGTTTCAGTAACTACACTAGAATCGGAAATCAGTTCCATAGAAAAACAGATTGTAGTTTTTGAAAGTCAGTTGAATGATTTAGCTGTGGAAATTCATGAAAATAGAGTAGGAGCAATTCCGGTATTAACCGATAAATTAGCCCTTATTTTAGAACAATTAGGAATGGCCAATGCCAGATTTGATATTCAATTGACCGTCAAAGAAGATTTTTTCTCTAACGGAAAAGATGATATTCAATTTTTGTTTTCTGCTAATAAAGGTTCCGATTTTGGGTTATTAAAAAAAGTGGCTTCTGGTGGCGAAATGTCACGTATAATGCTTGCTGTTAAGTCGGTGTTGTCCCAATATTCCAAACTTCCAACAATAATTTTTGATGAAATTGATACGGGTGTTTCTGGTGAAATAGCACATAAAATGGGAGAGATAATGAAAGGTATGAGTCAGAATATGCAAGTATTTGCCATCACACATTTACCGCAAATTGCAGGGAAAGGAAAAGATCACTTTAAAGTATATAAGGTAATTAAAGATAATCAAACGCAATCAGAATTGAAGTTGTTGACTAACGATGAGCGCATTACTGAAATTGCACAAATGCTTTCAGGTTCTGTGATTTCTGATTCTGCTTTAAATCATGCCAAGGAATTGCTTAACTAAAAAATTGAATTATATTTGCTTGGCTTGAAATTGAAACTTCAAAATAGAAATAAAAATATAAGATTATGATTATAGAACCAAGAATGCGTGGCTTTATTTGTTTGACAGCTCATCCAAAAGGTTGCGAACAAAATGTAAAAAATCAAATTGAATACGTAAAATCAAAAGGAAAAATTGACGGAGCTAAACGTGTTTTAGTTATTGGTGCTTCAACCGGATTTGGATTGGCATCTAGAATTTCAAGCGCTTTTGGTTGTGATGCGGCTACTATTGGAGTATTTTTTGAAAAACCAGCATCTGAAGGAAAAACTGCTTCACCAGGTTGGTACAATTCGGCTGCTTTTGAAAAGGAAGCCCACAAAGCAGGTTTATATGCTAAAAGTATCAATGGAGACGCATTTTCAAACGAAGTAAAACAACAAACAATCGATTTAATTAAAGCCGATTTGGGTCAGGTTGACTTAGTGATTTACAGTTTGGCATCACCAGTTCGAATGCATCCTGTTACAGGTGTTTTACACCGTTCCACTTTAAAACCAATTGGTTCAACTTTTACCAATAAAACAGTTGATTTTCACACGGGTAATGTAACGCAAGTATCCATCGAACCAGCCAATCAAGACGATATTGATAATACCGTTGTGGTTATGGGTGGTGAAGATTGGTCGATGTGGATGGAAGATTTGAAAAAAGAAGGATTGTTAGCGCCAGGCGCAACAACTATTGCGTATTCGTATATTGGGCCAGCAGTTACAGAGGCAGTTTACAGAAAAGGAACTATTGGTAGAGCCAAAGATCATTTGGAAGCTACTGCGTTTACCATCACTGATAGTTTAAAAGAAGTTGGCGGAAAAGCCTATGTGTCTGTAAATAAAGCCTTAGTGACTCAAGCTAGTTCTGCTATTCCAGTAATTCCGTTATACATTTCATTATTATATAAAATAATGAAAGCCGATGGAATTCATGAAGGTTGTATCGAACAAATTCAACGATTATATAGTCAACGATTATATTCTGGACAAGAAGTTCCAACGGATACTAATGGACGTATCAGAATTGATGATTGGGAAATGCGTGATGACGTTCAAGAACAAGTTGCTAAATTATGGTTGGAAGCCACAACAGAAACATTGCCTGGAATTGGAGATTTAGCAGGTTACAAACAAGATTTTCTTAATTTATTTGGATTTGGATTTGTTGGTGTTGATTATGAAGCTGATACTAATGAAATGGTAATGGTACCAAGTATTCAATAAAGTTTAGTTAAAATAGTAATATTTAAGAGCTCACGATTTATTGTGAGCTTTTTTTGTTTAAATTTATACCCTTAATTTAACCTTTTTATTCATGAAAAAAAATACCTATTTAGTAGTTTTGTTTTTTTGCTTGTTTCAATTAGGGTTTAGCCAAGATCTTTCGCAATATACTTTTTCGCAAAGTAATTCAGGATTTACAGCTATCTCTGGTGGAACCGTATTAGGATCAACTACAACTGATGATCAACGATTTTTAGATCTAGCTGTTCCATTAGGAAGCAGTGCGCTTACGGGTGTTGGATTACCAATTGGATTTAATTTTACATACAATGGCTATGTATATGATCGATTTGGAGTAAATGCAAATGGATGGATTTCCCTAGGGTCTTCATTATTGACACCTTCTGTTGATATGAATACTACTACTTCTTATTCTCCATTATCTTCAACAAGTACAGCGGTTTCCAATACTCTTGTTGCAAGAATTTCTGCTTTTTCAAGAGATTTGATGTCACAAGCTGGTGGTGAAATACGTTATGAATTAACAGGTACTGCTCCAAATAGAGTTTTAGTAGTGCAATGGAAAAATTATTCAAAATATTTAGCTACAGGAGATTCTTTCTCTTTTCAAATACGATTGAATGAAACCTCTAATGTTGTCGCTGTTGTATATGGAACAATGACAAATAATGCCACTTCAACAACTGCTGATTGTGGATTAAGAGCCAATCCAAATAGTCCGGCAACAAATTTTAATAGTAGAACAACTGCAGTTGATTGGTATGGAACAACGGCAAGTACTTTAGCTACTGATACTGTTTTATTATCTTCTACAATTTTCCCAGGTATTGGATTGACATACACTTGGACTCCTCCACCATCGTGTTCGGGAGCACCATCTCCAGGAAACACCGTTTCTTCAGCAACTTTAGCTTGTAGTGGAGTAAACTTTGCACTTTCTCTGCAAAATACAACATCAGGCTCAGGAGTTACTTATCAATGGCAAACATCATCAAATGGTGTTGCTTATGCGAATGCATCTGGAGCTTCAACTGATCCAACATATACTGCTTCACAAACAGCTGCAACTTATTATCAGTGTGTAGTTACTTGTACTGGTTCTGGTGTAAGTACAACAAGTACTCCAGTTATGGTTGGTATGAATACTGCTGCAAATTGTTATTGTACGCCAGCCTATACCACAGGTAAAACGGATGGTGATTTAATTTCAAATATTTCGATAACAGGTACAACTTTAGCAAACAATTCTGGTACAAACCCAGTTAATCCGGCATATACATTTTTTACAGGATCGCCTAATTATACAGGAACACTTCAAGCAGGTACTCCTTATACTGTAAATGTTTCAGTAGGTTCTTTTGGAGGACAAAATGTCGCGGTTTGGATTGATTATAATGATGATGGAGTTTTTACTACATCTGAAAGAGTTGGATATTCAGCCGGTGCTATTGCAGGAAATGGATCTGCTTCTTTTTCTATCACTTTAGCATGTAATCCTCCACTAGGTACACACAGAATGAGAGTTCGTGATGTATGGAATTTAGGTGGAATTGATATTGATCCTTGTGCTACATATGGTTATGGTGAAACAGAAGATTATAATGTAACAGTAACTGCTGCTGCCGCTTGTCCGCAACCATCAGCATTAGTAGTTACAAATCTTACCGGAACAACGGCAACATTAGGATGGACAGCTGGATGTGTGGAAACATCTTGGAATATTTATTTGACAACAGCAGGTGGTCCAGCACCAACTACACCAACGTTTTTTAGTGCTGTAAATCCATTTGTTGTTACTGGTTTAACTCCTGGAACGGCATATGATTTTTATGTAAGCGCCGATTGTTTAACAAATGGAATGAGCTTATGGACTGGTCCGTATTATTTTACTACATCACCAGCTAATGACGAATGTGCAGGTGCAGTTCAATTAACAGTAGGTACTGTTTTTGCTGATAATGCCGTAACAGGAAGTAATGTAGCTGCAACAAATTCAAATCCACCTGCACCCGGTTGTGCAAGTTATTTAGGAGGAGATGTTTGGTACAAAGTTACAGTTCCAGTTTCTGGTAATGTAACTATTGAAACAAATCCATCTTCATTAAGTATTATTTCAGATACAGGATTAGCAGTATACAGTGGAACTTGTGGTGCTTTGAGTCTTGTTTCTTGTGATGATGATTCTAGTGCTAGTGGAAATTTTTCGTTGATTTCTTTGACTGGTAGAACTCCAGGTGAAGTTTTATATGTTAATGCATGGGATTATGGAAATGATAATTTTGGTCAATTTCAAGTTTCTGCTTATGATTGTTCCTCAAATGCTCCAGCTCCAACAGGAGATGCTGTTCAGGTGTTTTGTAGCGCTGCTACAATAGGTGATTTATATGTTAATGGAACAAATATTCAATGGTATGACGCAGTTACAGGTGGAACTCTTTTGGCTTCAACTGACGCTTTAGTATCGGGTAACACTTATTATGCATCTCAAACAGTTGATTGTGAAAGTTACGCTAGATTTGCTGTTACTGCAACAGTTTCTTCATACCCAGTTTTCGTAAATGCAACTGCTACTGCTTGTGATGATGATACTGATGGATTTGCTATTTTTGATTTGACAGCTAGTAACACTACTATTACTTCAGAAACTGGAGTTACATTTGAATATTATACTGATTATTTCGAAGCAGATAGCGGAATTAATGCAATTGCAAATCCTACTTCATTTGTGGGAACATCAGCTCAAATCGTGTATGTTAAAATTATTAATGCTGCTGGTTGTTATAGTATAGCTGAATTAGCATTAACAGTAACAACTACTTTAGCGCCAACAGGTGATGCTGCTCAAACGTATTGTACAGCTAATACTCTTGCTGATTTAGTAGTATCTGGTACTTCAATAACTTGGTATGACGCAGCTACTGCTGGAACTGTTTTACCATCTTCAACGGTTTTAGTTTCAGGAACTACTTATTATGCTTCACAAACTGAAAATTCATGTGAAAGTGGTGGTCGTTTAGCTGTAACTGTTACAGAGAATTGTCCATTTTCTGGATGTTTGAACAGTCCAAATGGACAATATCCTTTTAATACATTCACACCTGCTTGTATTGGATTGCCACAGGCTATTGCTACCGATTGTTATGCAGGAGAATACTCTATGGTAAATGTGACTTTAGGAGAAACTTATATTTTCTCAAGTTCAATCAGTACAGATGTAATTACGATAGGAGATGATACAGGATCATCAATTTATACTTATGGTTTGGGTTCAGTAACATGGACATCAACACTTTCTGGCCAAATCAGATTCTATACACATGCTGATACCAATTGTACCGATAATCAAGATTCTAGAACAAGAGCAGTACAATGCGGAACTATCATTCCAGCTCCAGCAAATGATGATTGTAGCGGTGCTAGCGTTTTAACACCAGGTGGTGTATTTAGCGATAATCCTCAAGTTGGAACTAACTTAGGAGCAACAGCTTCTACAGGTGTAGCAGATCCAACATGTTCTTCATATTTAGGTGGAGATGTTTGGTACAGTGCTGTAGTTCCTGCTTCAGGAAATATTACATTTGAAACACAAAGTGATGGTACAAGTGCTATAACAGATACGGGTATTGAAGCGTTTTCAGGTTCATGTGGTTCATTAACTTCTATTGGATGTAATGATGATACTGCAAATGACACATTCTCACTTCTATCATTAACCGCTTTAACTCCTGGTTCAACGGTTTATTTGAGAGTATTTGATTATGGTAATGCTGAATTCGGAACGTTTCAAGTTTCTGCTTATGACGGTTCTTTAGCAACCAATACTTTTGATACTTCTAAATTCAATTACTATCCTAACCCAGTTAAAGACGTCTTGAATTTAACCTATTCTCAAAACATTAGTAAAATTCAAGTGATGAATATTCTAGGTCAAGAAGTATTGAGTAAATCGGTTAATGCGAATCAAAGTCAAGTTGATATGTCAAATCTTCCTTCAGGAACCTATTTGGTAAAAGTGACTTCTGATAATCAAGTTAAAACAATTAAAGTGGTTAAAGAATAAGTAAATCTTATTTAATAATAATAAAAAAGTCCTGCTTCGGCGGGACTTTTCTTTTATAGAAACAGTATCTTTGTTAAAATTTTTTCAGAATGTATTTTTCAATTATTATTCCTGTCTATAATAGACCCGACGAAATAAACGAACTACTAGAAAGTATGCTCCTTTCTACTTATAAGAGCGACTTTGAAATTGTAATTGTAGAAGATGGTTCGACTTTATCTTGCGAAGATGTCATTCAAAAATACGCCGATAAACTCACCATTTCCTATTATTTTAAATCAAAT
>Ga0209023_10002663_pt1 | contig 21997 bp, 19 predicted proteins | sample LakOneMetagenome_FD_187468 | JGI IMG/M metagenome (GOLD analysis project Ga0209023, IMG submission 187468) | Freshwater and sediment microbial communities from Lake Erie, Canada (SPAdes) (version 2) | ecosystem: Environmental > Aquatic > Freshwater > Lentic | place: Lake Erie, Canada...
GGGGCCGGCGTGAAGCTCCGCCGGGCGGTCGGCGTCCGTCGACGGCCCGATCGTGAGGACGTCGGGAGTCGGCCCGTCCGGCAGCGCGACGGCCTCGGCCTCGGCGAGCAGCGCGTAGGCCTCGGGCGAACGGCGGACGGTCTGGGCGGCGTTGTTGATCAGGATGTCCAGAGGCCCGCGCTCGGCGACCGAGTCGGCGAGGGCCACGACCTGGCCGGGGTTGCGCAGGTCGATGCCGACGATCCGCAACCGGTGCAGCCACTCGCCGCTGTCGGGCATGCCGGTGAACCGCCGGATAGCGTCGCGGGGGAACCGCGTCGTGATCGTCGTGTGGGCGCCGTCGCGGAGAAGTCGGAGGGCGATGTACATGCCGATCTTGGCCCGGCCCCCGGTGAGCAGCGCGGTTCGCCCGGAGAGGTCGGTGCGGGCGTCCCGCTTGGCGTGATTGAGAGAAGCGCAGTCGGGACAGAGCTGGTGGTAGAAGGCGTCGACCTGCGTGTATCGCCGTTTGCAGATGTAACAGGCACGCGGTTGCTTGAGGATCCCCGCCGTCTTGCCCGCCGCGCGCGGGGCGAGAGGCAGGCCGCGAGTCTCGTCGTCGATGCGGCCGGGGGCGGCGGTGGCGGTCGCCTCGGTCACCAACCGGTCGGCGCTCGCGATCGCCTCCCGCTTCTCGCTGCGCCGCCGCAGCTTTACGGTCTTGTAGAGGCGCGAGGTAGCGCGCTGGATCGCGATCGCGTCGGGGTGGTCGATCGGCAGGCGGTCCAGTTCGGCGATGACCCGCAGGCAGGCCTCGAGCTCGTCGGGGTCGATGCGGTCGGTCACTTGCGAAGGCCCCGGTCCCGATGCAGCGCCCACCAGACGCGGAAGGCCTCCTCCGTGATCGCGAGATCGGTGCCGGTCAGCTCCTCGTAGCGACGCAGCCGGTAACGGACGGTGTTCGGGTGGACGAAGAGCCGCTCGGCCGCGGGGTCGACCCGCATCCCGACCGACAGCCAGGTCTCGATCGTGTCGAGGATGTCGTCGCCCGCCTGCTGATCGCGGACCGGCTCGATCAGGTCGCGGCTCAGCGCCTCGCCGAGCTCACCGTCTTCGAGGACGATCGCGTGGAGGCCGGCCGTGGACAGGCTCTGGATGCCGGCGAGCCCGAACGCCTCCGCCGCGATCAGGATCCGGCCGGCGACGCGGTAGGAATGAGCCAGATCGGCGGCGGACCCGGGCGGGCCGACCGCGAGCAGGTCGAGGTCGCCGCGCGGCACCTCCTCGCTGGTGAATCCGGCCAGTTCGCTGTCGAGGGCGGCGGCGAGGCCGACCCGGGCGTCGGTCGTCCTGGTCAGGTCGAATCGGCGATCGAGCTCGGCCGTACCGCTCTCCCCGCTCCCCCTCGCCCGGAAGGCCCGGTACTCGGCCAGTGGATCGAGGCCGAAGGCGGCGAGGCCGGAGCGGACCTCATCGGGCCCGAGCGTCCCCTCGACCATGCCGCGGACGAACGTCGTCCGCCGATCCGGCTCGACCTCCGCCTGGACCTCGTCGACGCGATGGCCCTTGGCGATCTCGACCATGGCGTCGTCGACGACGTCGAAGGCCTGCTGGAAAAAGGCGAACACCTCCCCTTCGCTCAGGCCGATGCCGGGCGCGATCTCGGTCGCGTACCCCATCGTCTCCTCGATCCCCATCCGCCAGGACCTGAGCATGTCCTCGAGTGGAACCCCCTGCTGTGCCCGGCGCTCGCCGAGGTCGAGAAGCGCGATGCGGGCCTCCTCGGGCAGGGAGTCGAGGCCGGCCCGCCGCATCGCGACGAGCAGGATGACCGCCCCGGTCGAATCGCGGCGATGCTCCTCGATCGGGACCCCCGCGAAGTTGGGCATCTCCCTGCGGGAGCGGGATACGTGGCGATCGGCGACTTCCTCTTTTCCCTCCAGGAGGGCGTCGAGTAGCGGCTCCAACCCCATGGGAGGCCAGTCTACATGCGCCCCTTGTTCGTTCCGACAATGGGATTCGCCGAATTTCGGTGATCCATCCGTAGACAGCCGCGTATGTCTTCGGTGAGGATTACACCGATCTATGTTTCTTACTTTGAGGAAATCCTGGACCGATGACCGCCCTCTGATCGCGGGGGCGGCCGCGGTGGTCGCTGCCCTATTGCTGTGGCTTGCCCCCGCCGACGCCTCGGCCTGGGCACCGGCCGCGACGGCCCCGATCCACCCCGGCGTGATGACGAACACCGAGGGCTCCGGCCAGTGCACCTCGAACTTCATCTTCACGCGCGGCGGGCACACCTACATCGGTCAGGCCGCCCACTGCTCCTCGACGGGCGCCGCGACCGATACGGACGGCTGCACCTCGGCCTCGCTCCCGCTCGGGACGAAGGTGGACATCGACGGCGCCTCCGTCCGCGGGACGCTCGCCTACAACTCCTGGCTGACGATGCAGGCGGGCGGCGAAGCCGACGCCGAGACCTGCGCCTACAACGACCTCGCCCTTGTCGAGATCGACCCGGCCGACGTCCCGAAGGTCAACCCCTCCATCCCTGACTTCGGCGGACCGACCGGCGTGGGCACGGCGGCTGCCGGCGAGCAGGTCTACACCTACGGCAACTCCTCGCTCCGCCAGGGCGTCACGCTCCTCAGCCCCAAGAACGGCGCCGTCCTCGAGACCACGCCCGGTGGCTGGAGCTACACCGCCTACACGCTCACCCCCGGCATTCCCGGTGACTCGGGCTCAGCTTTCCTCAACAAGAACGGTGCCGCACTCGGTGTCCTGAGCACGGTGGCGATCGCGCCGCTCCCCGCCTCCAACGGCGTGGGCGACGTCGGTAGGGAGATCGCCTACGCCAGGACCCACGGTTTCGACGGACTTCAGCTGGTGAACGGGACCGAGCCGTTCCAGCGAAAGTTGCTGGGGAGGGTGCCGCTGCCCTGAGCGTTTGCTCCGGACAAGGCGGAACCAGCAAGACGCGGGACGGAACGCCCCATTTGCTCTCCTAACCGGGGGGTTGCGGACCGCGAACGACAAGACAACCGATGCCGGCGATGGACCCAGAGAGGTGGCAGGGGCCACTCCCATCGCCGGCATTCGGCTTGTCTCTCGATCAGTGCCCGAAGCGGACGTCGGGCAGAACCCGGCGCAGCCAGCCCGGCAGCCACCAGGCCGCGCGGCCGGTGAGCCGGAGCAGGACCGGCACGAGCAGCAGCCGCACCAGCAGCGCGTCGAGCAGCACCGCGACGCCGAGGATGATCCCCATCTCCTTCGGGGGCAACGGACCGGATAGCGCGAAGGTGAAGAAGACCGCGACCATCACGGCTCCGGCGGCGAAGATGACCCGACCCGAATGGGCGAGGCCGCCGACCATGGCCTCATGCGGGTCCTTGGTCCGGTCCCAGTGCTCCTTCGCGCTGGACAGCAGGAACACCGTGTAATCCATGCTGATCGCGAAGATCATCGCGAAGAAGAACACCGGGCCCCAGGCGTCGAGGAAGCCCTGCGGCTCGAACCCGAGCAGCCCCGAGCCGTGGCCCTCCTGGAAGACGAGCTGGGCGACGCCGAAAGCCGCTCCGGTCGCCAGGAGGTTCGTCAGTACGCCGAGCGCGGCGATCAGTGGCGCCTGAAGGGCGATCAGCAGGAGCAGGAAGCCGAGGCCGAGGACCACGCCGATGACCAACGGCGTCTTCGATGCGAGCTCGGCCTCGAGGTCGTGGTTCTCGGCAACCGCTCCGCCGACGGCGACGGCGGGCGGCAACTCGCCCCGGAGCCGGTCGATGGTGCCGCCGAGCTCGCCCGAGGAGGGGTCGACGGCGGGGACGGCCTGGATCAGGACCACGTCGCCGCTCGCCCCCGATTGCGGAGGTGTCACCTGGGCGATGCCCGGATCGGAGGCGACCTGCGTCGCGACCGACTGGGCGTCGGCCGCCGGGGCGACGATCTGGAGGGCCCCCGGGGCGCCGGGGCCGAACTCGGACTGGACCAATTCGTAGCCGACCCGGCTCGAGTCGCCCTCGGGCACGACCTTGATCGACGGCATCCCGGTGTCGAGCGAAAGGACCGGGAAGGCCAGGGCGCCGAGCACGGCGGCGGTGGCGATCCCGGGAAGCCATGGGTGCCTCCACAGCCACTCCCCCCACGCGGCGAAGCGTGGCGAGCGATGCTCTCCCGAGTGGACCCAGGGCAGCGAGAGCTTGTCGATCCGTGAACCGAGCCTGGCCAGGACGGCGGGCAGCAGCGTCAGCGTCGCCGCCAGCACGAAGATCACCGAGAGCATGATCCCGACGGCCATCGACCGGAAGGCGGGGCTGTCGACCAGCATCACCGCGGTCAGCGAGATCAGCACCGTCAGGCCGCTGAACAGAACGGCCTTGCCGGCGGTGTCCATCGTCTCTTCGACCGCGTCGACCGGAGCCTCGTGGCTGCCGAAGAGCGCACCGCGGAAGCGATAGACGATGAAGAGGGCATAGTCGATCCCCAGCGCGAGCGCGAACATCAGCGCGAAGTTCATCGCCCAGATCGAGATCGGAGTCAGCAGCGTCAGCAGGAACAGCGAACCGGCCGACGCGACGAGACCGAGGATCGTGAGCAGCAGCGGGAGACCGGCGGCGACCATCGATCCGAAGGCGAGCAGGAGGATCGCCAGCGTCACCGGCCAGGAGATCATCTCCGACTTCATCATCGCGTCGCGATTCGCCGCATTGAAGTCCGACCACATGCCGGACGCGCCGGTCACCGCGACCTGCACCTGGTCGTTCCCGAGCGCGGTGATCGGCCCCTTGAGGTCGTCGGCGGCCCGCACCATCTCGTTGCTGTCAGCGGCGGCGCCGCCCATCACGATGGCTGTGTGGCGGTCGGCGCTGATCGTGGTGCCCGCCTGCGGCTGGGTGACCTGGGAGATGCGATCGTCGGCCTGAAGCCTCGAGCTCACCTGGCGGACGGTGGCCGCGAAGGCCGGTGACCCGACCGTCTGGTCGGGGCTGTGGACCACGACCATCAGGCCGGTGCTGTTCAGCCCGCCGAACTCGGACTGGACCAGGTCGCGAACCTGGACGGACTCGGAGCCGTTGGCCTGCCAGCCGGCGCCCGAGAGGGCGGTCTCGACGCGAGGCGCGAGGATGCCGAGGCCGACTGCGAGGACGGCCCAGGCGATGAAGACGACGCGGGCGTGCGTCGCAGCCCAGCCCCCGAGTCGGCCGATCGGACCGGTCGGGCGCGGGGCGGCCGCAATGGGCTCGTCGATATCGGGCGGGCGCACTTCGGTGGTGGCGGTCATCGGGTCACGACTCGTTTCAGGTGGAAAGCTCGGGTCAGGAAGAGGGACATCGGGCAGTCGCCGAACGCGACGAACAACCACTGATTGAGGCCGACGAAGGCGGTGAGCAGGAGGAACCACTCGCTGACGAGGACTGCCAGCAGGACGCTGACGAGCACGACGCTGCCGGCGATGGCGAAGAGAACACGCTCCAGCGGCCAGCGGCCCTCGCCGTCGGAGCTCCTGTCGCATGCGCGGGTCATGCCGGGCCGCCGACCATCTCGTTCAGTTCCGCGAGCCGGTCCTGAAGGCCGCCGCAGACCTGTTCGCAGAGATCGAAGATCGTCTGATCCGCGATCGAATAGATGCAGCTCGTCCCCTGCTTGCGCCGCGACACGATTCCAGCCCGATGGAGGATCCCGAGGTGCTTGGAGACGTTCTGCTGGTTCGCGCCGAGGCGGTCGGCGATCTCGCCCACCGGGAGCTCTTCTTCGCGCAGCTGGTCGAGGATCCGGATTCGCGAGGGATCGCCGATCACGCGGAAACGTTCGGCGATCAGCTCCGCGAGCTCGAGGGGGATCGGGGACGGGATCTGCATCGACATCGGTGCGCCTTTCATCTTCACAACTCTACAACTGTGTAGTTGCATAGTAGTGGTACGCGCCTGCGCGTGTCAACCAGCGGCGGCCGATACGCTCGACGCCGCACCGTTTCGGATTTGGAGGAGAGACCGTTGACCGTCGCACCAGTACCGCCCGCGCCCGAGATCCCGGACATCGATCTGGCGACGTTCACCCTCGCCAAGGCGGAGTCGCTCGGCGACAAGCCGGCCCTGATCGACGGGCCGACCGGGCGGACGATCACGTTCGCCGAATACGGGCGGCAGGTCCAGCAGCTGGCCGGGGCACTGGCGGCCCGGGGGATCGGCAAGGGCGACGTGGTCGCGATCTACATGCCCAACCTCCCCGAGTACGCGGTCCTCTTCCAGGGCGTCCTGCGGGCGAACGCGACGAACACGACGGCCAATCCCCTCTACACCGCGCGTGAGCTCGGCCACCAACTGACCGACTCCGGCGCCAAGCTGATCTTCACGATCGCGCCGTTCCTCGATACGGCACGGGAGGCCGCCGAGCACGCGGGCATCAACGACATCGTCGTGGTCGGCGAGTCCGAGGGCAACGAGCCCAGCCTGGCCGACCTCCTCGAGGAGGACGCCCCCGCTCCCGAGATCGACATCGATCCCGCGACGGACCTTGCCGTGCTGCCCTACTCGAGCGGCACCACCGGCCTGCCCAAGGGCGTGATGCTCACGCACCGCAACCTGATCGCGAACGTCCTGCAGATCGACGAGGTCTTCCAGATCACCGAGGACGACGTCCTCGTCGGCTGCCTGCCGTTCTTCCACATCTACGGGCAGACGGTGATCATGAACCTCGGCCTTCGCAACGGCGCGACGGTCGTCACCCTCCCCCGCTTCGACCTCGACCAGTTCCTGTCGCTGATCGCCGAGCATGGGATCACGCTCGCCAACATCGTCCCGCCGATCGCGCTGGCGCTGGCCAAGCACCCGGCCGTCGACGAGGCCGACCTCTCCAGCCTCCGCCTGATCATGTCGGGGGCGGCGCCGCTCGGAGCCGAGCTCTCGGCCGCGGTCTCCGATCGTCTGAACGTCCCGACCATCCAGGGCTACGGGATGACCGAGACCAGCCCGGTCACCCACATCTCCCCGACCGACCCCGACCGGATCAAGGGCGGCTCGATCGGCCTCCCCGTCCCCGGCACCGAGTCGCGCCTGGTCGACCCCGACACGGGTGAGGACGGCACCCGCGGCGAGCTCTGGATCCGCGGGCCCCAGGTCATGGCCGGCTACCTCAACAACGAGGAGGCCACCAAGCACACGATCGACGACGAGGGATGGCTCCACACCGGCGACATCGGCGAGATCGACGACGACGGCTACTACGCCATCGTCGACCGGCTCAAGGAGCTGATCAAGTACAACGGCTTCCAGGTCCCCCCCGCCGAGCTCGAGGCGATCCTGATCACCCACCCCGCGATCGCCGACTGCGCCGTCATCGGCGTGCCCGACGAGGGCGCCGGCGAGCTGCCGAAGGCGTTCGTCGTCGTCTCCGGCGAGGTCAGCGACGACGAGATCATGAGCTTCGTCGCCGAGCAGGTCTCGCCCCAGAAGCGCCTCCGGCTGGTCGAGCGGATCGAGGAGATCCCGAAGTCCGCGGCCGGCAAGATCCTCCGCAAGGACCTCCGCGCCAGGGCCGACTGAAGCGCCGGCCGACCAGAGCGGACGCGAAGCGGAGCACTTGGTCGGGGTTGTCTAGCCCTGGAGGTAGGTGAGCACCGCCAGCACACGGCGGTGATCCTCGTCGGTGGCGGGGAGGTCGAGCTTTCCGAAGATCGACGAGATGTGCTTCTCGACGGCGCCGGGGGTGACGACCAAGGCCCGCGCGATGCTCGCGTTCGTCCGCCCCTCCGCCATCAGACCGAGCACCTCGCGCTCGCGGGGAGTCAGCTGATCGAGCGGCCCACCCGACCGCGAGCCGACGAGCTCGGCCACCACCTCCGGGTCGAGCGCGGTGCCGCCGGCGGCGACCCGCCCCAGCGAGTCGAGGAAGGCCGGGATGTCGCCGACCCGCTCCTTGAGCAGGTAGCCGACGCCCTCGCCGCCGTCGCGCAGGAGCTCGGCCGTGTAGACGGGCTCGACGTACTGGGACAGGATCAGGATCCCCACGCCGGGATGACGCTCCCGCAGTTCGATCGCAGCGCGGATGCCCTCGTCGGTGAAAGTCGGAGGCAGGCGCACGTCGACGATGGCGAGATCCGGCTCGGCGCCCGCGACGAGCTTCGCAAGGCCTTCCACATTCTCGGCCTGGCCGACGACGTCGATGTCGTTCTCCCGCAGAAGGGCGACGATCCCCTCGCGCAATAGCGCCTGGTCCTCGGCGATCACGATCCGCATGGCAGCTCCACCTCGATCGTCGTCCCGGAGGGTTCGGTCCGCCGGCTCGTCACCGTGAGCGTGCCGTCGACGGCCTCGACCCGGTGCCGCAGCCCAGCCAGGCCGCTTCCCGCCGGGTCAGCGCCGCCGGGCCCGTCGTCACGGACAACGATTTCGAGGACGTCACCTTTGAGTTTGAGCGATACGGACACCGGCGCCTCGGGCGCGTGCTTGGCCGCGTTGGTGAGGGCTTCAGCGACGACGAAGTAGGCGGCGACCTCGATCACCGGTGGAGGGCGGCGACCGAGCTCGGCGTCGAAGGAGGTGGTCGTGGCCGCCGAGCGCCTGACCAGCGAGCGGGTCGCTTCAGCGAGCCCGCGGTCGACGAGGATCGGCGGCGCGATGCCACGGGCGAGGTCACGAAGCTCGGCGATCGCCGCGGTCGCTTCCGCGCGGGCCGCGCGGACGAGCTCCGCCGCCTCCGGGTCGTTCCCGAGGCGCGCCTCGGCCCGCCCGAGCTGCATGCTCAGGGCAACCAGCCGCGACTGGGCGCCGTCGTGGAGGTCGCGCTCGACGCGGCGGAGCTCCGCCGATTGGACCTCGAGCGCGCTCTGCCTCGTTCTCGTCAGCACGTCGACTCGCTGGGTCAGCTCCTCCGTCCGTTCCCCTGAGTCGCGGTCGAGGATCAGGTTCAGGACCATGTCGCAGCCGAAGATCCCGACGACCGAGAGGAGCGGCACGGCCGGCCAGAACTCGCCGCCTCCGCCGATCAGCCAGATCGCCAGAAAGATGCCGCATAGCACCACGCTGAGTGCCGCGTGGACCATGAGCACCCGGTCACGGCGATGCGAGACGGGAACCCCGAAAGCCCAGGTCAGGCTCGCGTGGAGGCCCAGGAGAACCGCGGCCGCGAACCAGATCCAGATGGGCCAGAAGTAGCCCCCTCCAGTCAGGCCCCAGAGCAACGCGCAGAGGAAGCCCACGAGGGCCGCGACCGTGCCGTGCAGCGCCAGCCCCGAGCCGGGGTCGAAGAGCGAGACGCGCCGGGCCCCGCTCTCCGCCTCGGCGGTCGTTCGGATTGGATCAGCCGATGTCGTCATTGATGACCGCCCGGGGACGTGCTGCCATCGTACGACCGGACTCGCGATGACCTCGGCGATCCCGGCGGGACGCTGCCCGCCCGGCGCGGACGCCGCGCTCGCCCAGCAGGGCGACCACGGCCGGGAGCGCGATGCCGCGGACGATCGTCGCATCGATCAGGACCCCGGACGCCAGCGCGACGCCGAACATCTTCATCTCGGCCAGCGGGAGGACGAGGAAGATGCCGAAGATCGCCACCATTACGACCGCCGCGCTAGTAACCGTTCCCGCGGTCGCAGCCACCGCCTCACGCGCCGCCGCTCGGGGAGACTTGCCGGCCAGCCGGGACTCGCGGATCCGCTCGAGCACGAGAATCGTGTAGTCCATCGACAGCCCGAAGAGGATCACGAACGTGTTCAGCGGCAGCCAATCGGTGATCGTGCCCGACGAGGTGAAGTCGAGCAGACCCTCAGCCCATTGGTGCTGGAACACGGCGGTCAGAACGCCGTATGCAGCGCCGATCGACAGCAGGTTCAAGCCGGTCACGGCAAGGGCCAGCGGCAGCGAGCGGAAGCTCGCCAGCAGCAGCACGAGCGCCAGGGCGAGGACCAGTCCGATCACGATCGGAGTCGTCGCCGACAGCCGGTTCGTGAAGTCGACTCCATCGGCGGCATCGCCGCTGACGAGCATGCTCGTCCCCGGGCCGATCGCTTCGACCGCGGGCCCGAGCTGCGACCGCAGCGCTTCCACCGTCCGCTCGTCTCCGTCCGGCCCGCGATCGTCCATCGGGACGCTCACTCGTGCGAGCTCGCCCGACCGGGAGACGTCGATCGCAGGTGCGCCGGCACCCCCGGTCAGCTCGAGCGCCGAGGCGCCGAGATGCTCGAGGCCGGTCCGGGCCTTCGGCGACCCGAGGTCGGCGCCGCTGACGACCAGCTCCGCCGACGCCGGCCCGCTCGGGAACGTCGCGCCGATCTTGTGCAGCGCGACGACGGCAGGCTCGTCCTTGGGCAGGCCGGTGTTGCCGTCCGAGAGCTTCATCTGCATCGCGGGCACGGCGATCGTGCCGAGCACGCAGACGGCCGTCAGCAGTGCCGTGAGCGGGCGCCGCGTCACCCCGCCGACCACCCGCGCCCAGAGGCCGAACGGCCTATCCGCCGCAGCGGCAAGGCGGCGTCGCTCCTGGCGGCGCCGCGAGATGCGCGCCATGCCGGGAAGGCGGCCGCGGTCGATCCGATCGCCGAGCACCGCCAGAACGGCCGGCAGAACCGTCAGCGACCCGATCACGGAGATCGCGACGACCGCGATGGTCCCGACCGCGATCGAGAGGAACACGTTGATCCCGGTGATCGTCAGCCCAGCCATGGCGATCGCCACGATCGAGCCGGAGACGACGATCGCCCTGCCGACCGTGGCCGAGGTCGCGTTCAGCGCCGCCTCCTGGCCGCGTCCGGCGCGGCGCTCCTCCCGCTCCCGGCGGATGTAGAACAGCGAGTAGTCCACGCCGACTGCCAGTCCGAGCAGAACGACCAGGGAGAAGGTGACGTCGCTGAGCGGGACGAGCTGTGAGAGCGGCCCCATCAGGCCGAACGTGGCGGCGACGGCCGTGATCCCGAGCAGCAGCGGGATCGAGGCGGCGACGAGGGCGCCGAACGCGAAGAAGAGAATCAGGAGCGTGATCGGAAGGGAGATCATTTCCGCCTTGTGCAGGTCGTTCCCCACCACCTGGTCGACGGCCTTCTCGATCGAGCCCTCACCCGTCGAGTAGATCGCCACGTTCGGGTCGTGGGCCCGGATCCCGGCGATGGCCGCGTCGATGCCGTCGACGTGGTTGCCTGCCTTATCGGGGTCGCCTTTCAAGGTGACCTGGACGAGAGCCGCCCTGCCGCTCTCGGCGGACTGGGCCGGTTCGTCGTTCGGACCGGTGACCTTGCCGACCTCCGGGAGCTTCGTCACCTTCCGGTTCAGCGCGGCAACCGCAGCGGCGGTCGTCGCGGTGTCCTCGGAGCTGATCATCACGCTCTCGACCGCGGGGTCGTCGAGGCCGGCCGCGGCGAGTTGCTTCATCGCCTCGCCCGAGTCGCCGATGCCGGAGTCGGCCGTGCCGATCGTGGTCGTCCCGACCACGCCGCCGATGTAGACGAGACCGGCGACGAGCAGCAGCCAGAGGGCGATGACCGTCTTCGGCCGCTTCGCCGAGGCGCCGGCGACGCGGCGGGTGGCCCGGCCGATCAGGCTGGGCGTCGGCGAATCTCCGGAGTCGGCGGAGGCGTTCGATGTGCGTGGACCGTTGAGTCGTTCCTGATTTCTGAGCATGCGGCAATGCTCGGCGGCGGAGCGCCGAAAGTCATTAGGGCGACCGGCCGTCCGTGGCGCCGCCGACCCCCGTCCCGAGGTGGGGATATCCCCACCTAGAGCTGGCTGAGGTCGCGCTCGTCTCCCGGGGCGCCGAGTAGGGCTCGGCCGGTCAGCTCCAGCGTCGCGGGCGCGACGATCATGTGCTGGGCCGCCGTGTGGACGTCGCGGAGGCGGCGCTCGGGCAGCCCGGCGTAGAGGCCCCCCGAGCCGCTGAGGCGATGTGCCGTGTCGACGACCCCGACCGAGACCTGCGCGGCGTGGGTGGCCGCCAGCCGCAGCGCGACCCGGTCGTCGATCTCCAGCTCCTCACCGTCGACGGCGCGGTCCCAGGCATGCGCGACCGCCGCATCGACCCCGGCGCGGGCGGCACGGAGCGCGGCCTCTGCCTCAGCGACCGTCGCCTGGGTCGTCCCCCGCTCGGCGAGCGAGCGGGTGCTGCCGAGCGGCTTGCGCGTCGCGGCTGCCTCCTTCAGGTCCTCGAGCGCTCCGAGCGCGAGCCCGGTGCAGACGGCCGAGACGGAGAGGGCCAGCAGGCCGAAGAGGGGGAAGCGGTAGAGCGGACCGCCTGCCACCGGTGAGCCGCCGACCAGGTCGACGACGTCGCTCGGCGCCACCTCGATCCCCGGGATCTCGACGTCGTGACTGCCCGTCGCCCGGAGGCCGAGCGAATCCCACGTCTCGATCACCTTCACCGCGTCCCGGGGGACGACGGCATAGAGCGGCCCGCGCTCGGGGTGGATGCAGCCGAAGCCGGCGACATCGGCGTGCGTGATTCCGCTCGCCAGCGGCCAACGGCCCGACAGCGCCATACGGCCGCCGTCGCCGACGGCGGTGAGCTTGCCTCGCGGCGCGAAGACGCCCGCGGCGATCCCGGGGGGCGGTCCGAACAGGCGGCTCGCCGCGTCCGGCGGAAGGTAGGCGGCGGCCAGGCCCGCGGTCGCACCGACGCCCGCGCACCACCCGGCGGAGCCGTCGGCCGCGGAGATGGCCTCGACCGCGGCGATCAGCTCGGCGGGCTCGACCTCGCCGCCGCCCAACTCGGCGGGAACCAGGGATTCGAAGACGCCCGTCGCCCGCAGCACCTCCACGGTCTCCTCGTCGAGGCGTCGCTCGCGCTCGTTGCGTTCAGCGGCCCCCGCGACGTGGGCCAGACCCGGATCAGCCGTCACGGTGCTCGGCGGCCAGCCCGGCGAGGTGGGCGACGTACTCGGCCACCTGGTCCGCCGGGCCCGACGGCAGGTAGAAGACGGCGCGGTCGACCCCGGCGTCGGAGTACCGCCGCAGGGCCTCGGCCTCCGGCTTGACCGCGTAGAACGTCACCGGGATCCGATCGCGCCCGGCCGTCGCGGCCCGGTTCTGCAGGTCGCCGATCCGGGCGGGCAGTTCGCTGAGCCGGGTCTCGGGGTTGGGGATCCACTCGTCGGCGAGGTCGACGACGCGGTCGAGCGCACCGTCGGAGTTACCGCCGACGAGGATCGGGGGGTGCGGTCGCTGCACCGGCTTGGGCCAGGACCAGATCGGCTCGAAGTCGACGTGCTCGCCGTGGAAGGAGGCCTCCTCCTCCGACCAGATCCGCATCATCGCCTCCAGCCGTTCGCGCATCAGCCCGAACCGTCTCCGAGGGTCGGTGCCGTGATTGGCCATCTCCTCCCGGTTCCAGCCCGCGCCGACGCCGAACAGGAAGCGACCGTCGGAGATCCGGTCGAGCGTCGCCACCTCCTTCGCGGTCGTGATCGGGTCGCGCTCGACGATCAGGCAGATGCCCGTCCCGACCAGCAGCTTCTCGGTGGCGGTGGCCGCAGCGGCCAGGGCGACGAAGGGGTCGTAGATGCGGCGGTACTCGTCGGGGAGGTCTCCGCCGCCGGGATAGGGCGTCTCGCGGCTGACCGGGATGTGGGTGTGCTCGGGGAACCAGACGGACTCGAAGCCGTGCTCTTCGGCCAGCCGCCCGATCGCCGCCGGCTGGATCGTCTCGGCCGTGGGAAATATCGCCAGTCCGAACTTCATCGCCCCAACCTAACGCCGTTTGGCCCCCGGTTCGCGCTCCGCCAGCTCCCTCAGGTTCCTGAACGAGCGGCCGACCAACAGGACGACCATAGTCGCTGCGATCGCCAGCCCGACGAGGTCGAAGACCGTCAGCTGCAGGTCGACGAGGTCGAAGTCGAGGCCGACGATGTCGAGCGCCAGAAACGTGTTGAGAAGGATCAGGATCAACCTGATCTCCGTCGGCCCGATCTTGCCGTAGCCGATGCTGAACCGGTTGAAGGCGAAGCTCTCGAGATACACGTTGATCGAGAGGATCAGGTACGCGACGACGACGAGGGTGCCGACCGACAACAGCATGTACGGGCTCAGTCCGAGCCCGATCCCGATGCAGGCGGTCGCGAAGGCGTCCACGAGATGGTCGAGGTAGTAGCCGTAGGTCGGCCTCTCGATGCCGCGGACCCGGGCGAGCGTCCCGTCGAGCGAGTCGCCGACCCACTGGACGACGAGCAGCGCGCTGGCCGCCCAGAGCCAGCCGGAGCCGTCGTTGGAGAGCTGGTAGGCGACCGCGACCCCGATCGCCGCCAGGACGCCGAGGGCCGTCATGTCGTCGGGGAGGATCCAGCGGGGCAGCTTGCCGGCCACCCAGCGCAGGAACCGCTTCTCGGGCACGGCGAGGAGGAAGCTCTCCTCGCGCTGGGCCTTGACGGCCTCCTCGTGTCGCTCGTCGAGCGTCGTCACCCGAGCGTCGCGATCAGCTCCGCGGCGCGTTCGGTGCCGCGCACCCCCTGCAGCCGCGCCGAGAGCGTCCCGAGGCGGCCGGCGAGGTCCCGGTCGGCGAGCAGCCCGTCGATCGCCCCGCGCAGCTCATCCCCGGCGTGGGCGTAGGTGTCGAGGCGCCTGCCGAACCCGGTCTCGTCGATGCGCTGGGCGTTGTCGTACTGGTCCCAGAAGAGCGGCAGCACGACCATGGGCTTGCCGAAGTGGAGGCCCTCGGTGATCGTGTTGTTGCCACCGTGGGTGACGATCAGGTCGACCTGCGGCAGAATCGAGGCCTGCGGCAGGAACTCGGCGCCGGTCATGTTCTCGGCCAGCTCGAGCTCCGCGTGCTGGGGCCCCATCGAGACGATCACGCGGTAGGGGGCGCCGGCGAGCTCGCCGATCAGCTTCCGCATCAGCTCGACGTCGCCGGAGCCCAGCGAGCCGAGGCTCAGGTAGACGAGGGGGTCGGCGGCACGGGGACCGCTCGTGAACTCGGCGGGCGGCGACCACTCGGCGTCGGTCGAGCGGACGCAGGATTCGAGGTTGTGCCAGGTGCCGGAGAGCGACTCGGACCGGCGGTAATCGACCTCGCGCGGATAGAGCCACAGGTTGAGATCGGGCGAATCGTGAACGAGCTCGAGCGGCGGCAGCGGCGGGGCGCCGCGCTCGACGCAGAAGGAGCTGAACGAATCGTGAAGCGGGCGGATCACCCTGGCGTACTCCTCACGGAACCGCTCCCAGCCGGTCCGGTCGTCGGCGGGGTAGCCCGAGAAGACCGGCGGCACCTCGGAGTCCTTGACCTCGGCGGGGTTGCAAGAGACGATTCGGACCCAGGGCACGCCGCTGGCGGGGACGGCCGGGAACGAGACGACGTTGTCCTCGACGATCACGTCGGGCCGGACCTCGTCGATGATCTCGGCGAGGCGTTCATCGACGTAGCGGGCACCCTCGATCAGCGCCTCGAAGGTGGGTGCGATGAAGCCCTCGAGCTGCTCGATCGTCGGCCGCCGGAAGACGGGAGCCGTCTCGCGGATGAAGTCCTTCCAGAACTGACCGGGGTCCTCCTCCTGTTCGGGCTTCGGGCCGAGGCGCATCAGCCGCTCCTCGAAGCCCTTCTCGACGAACGTGCCCTCGAACGACTCCTCGGCGACGAACACGACCCGCCAGCCCCGGCGGCGCAACACGTCGGCGATGCCGATGCAGTTGTTCGTCGGTCCGTAAGCGCCCTCCGGGAAGAAGATGACCGTTTGGGTCGCTCCGCTTCCAGTCGCCGTGCCCGGGTGTTCCGCTGCGGCCATGACCGCACCCTAGATGATGAGTTTGCGCACGTTCTACGATTCACGGATGCGCATTCCCGAGCTGATCGAAGCGGCCGCCGACGGCGGCGAGCCCTGCTTCTCGTTCGAGTTCTTCCCTCCCAAGACCGAGGAGGGCGTCGCAGCGCTGTTCGAGAGCATCGAGGACCTGAACCGCCTCGAGCCGAGCTTCGTGTCGGTGACCTACGGCGCCGGCGGTACGACCCGGGACGGCACGGTGGAGATCACCACCCGGATCAAGCGCGACTACGGGATCGAGACGATGGCTCACCTGAGCGTCGTCGGCGAGACGCCCGCCGGCCTCGACGCGATTCTCGACCGCCTCGGCGAGGCCGGGATCGAGAACATCCTCGCCCTCCGCGGGGACCCGCCGCGCGGCGATGCCGACTTCACGCCGCCGCCCGACGGCCTGCAGAGCTCGGCAGAGCTGGCGGGCTTCATCCGCGGTCGCGAGTCGACCAGCGGCTTCGGCATCGGCGCTTCCTGTCACCCCGAGATCCATCCGGAGGCGCCCTCGGCGGAGGCGGACATCGCCTTCCTCCGCGAGAAGGTCGACGCGGGCGCCGAGTTCCTGGTCAGCCAGCTGTTCTTCGACAACGCCGTCTACTTCGACTGGGTCGAGCGCGTCCGCGAGGCCGGCATCGAGGTGCCGATCGTCCCCGGCATCCTGCCGATCATCTCTCGCGAGGGCCTGCACCGGTTCTGCGACGTCTGCAAGGCGCACATCCCCGAGCGCCTGGACGAACAGCTCGCCGCACTCGACGGGGACCCCGACGCCGAGCGCTCGTTCGGCATCGCCTACGCGTCGCTCCAGTGCGAGCAGCTGCTCGCGGCCGGCGCCCCCGGCATCCACTTCTTCGTCCTCAACCGGGCGACCTCGGTGAAGGCGATCCTCGGCGCGATCAAGGCGGGCCGCCCCTGGGAGCGCACGGGCGGCGAGATACTGGCAGCGAGCCAGGGAACCAACTAGCCCGTTCCATCAGCCGCCTGACGCGCCTGCCGAGCAGTGACACCGCGCGGGCCGCGCGGAGCGGCCGCGCAGCCCCTAACTACCCGTCAGCCAGGCCACCGGGTTCGCGACCAGCATCGTCTCGAACTGCTCCTCGGCCACGCCGCGCTCGCGCAGATCCGGGATCACCCGCTCGGGCACCATCCGGATCGTCCACTCCTTGACCATCCCCGCCTCGGCGAGCTGCGCCGCAGCTTCAGCCGGGAACCAGTCGATCGTCGCACAGGAGTCCGCGGAGATGAACAGCTGCGAGACGTAGCCCCGGTCGAGCAACTCGACCGCCACCGACTGGCGCTGCTCGTACGGGAGGTACATCTCGATCCCGTAGCGGTCGAGGCCGGCGTAGATCCCCTTCTGCAGGAGCCGCTCGACGTAGTCGGCGTCGGGGCTGTCACCGCAGTGGGCGATCTGGACGCGACTCAGGTCGACGCCCTCCTCCTCGAAGATCTCGATCTGCCGCGGCGCAGTGTCGCTGGCCGGCCGGGAGTGAGCCATGATCGGCGCGCCGGTCCGCACGTGTGCGCGGGCGGCGGCGCGGTGGACCTTCTCGACGTTCTCGGTGATCCCGGGCTCGTCGGCGGCGCACTTGATGAAGGCGGCCTTGATGTCGGTGCCCTGGATCCCGCGCTCGATGTCGGCGACGAACATGTCGGCGATCTGGTCGGGGCTCCGCGAGACGAAGAAGGTCGGCAGGTGGTCGTAGGTGTAGATGCCGGTGCACGGCACGACCTGCAGCCCCGTCTCGTCGGCCACCCGGGCCATGAACGAGACGTCGCGGCCGAGGAACATCGCGGTCGGGTCGCAGATCGAGCGGATCCCGAGCTCGACCGCGGCCTTCCCGGCCTCGACGGCGGCGCCGTACTCGCCGCCGGGCTCGATCTCGGCCGGCGGGTTGCCGCCGAGCGTCATCGCGTCCGGCCACTGGGCGTGGACGGCCTCGTCACGCGCGAGCAGGTGCTCGTGGATGAGCGTGGGGCCGAGGTCCTCCGCCTCGATCGCTCCGGAAACCGTCTCGATCGTCGCCATGGGGCCACTCTATCCCGGCGGCGGGTGCGCTGCCGGCGTTCTCTTCCGGCGGGTCGCGCGTCTCCGTTCCGCTAGATTCCGCGCCGTGGCAAGCCGCAAAGAGGAGAAGGAGCGCCTCCGCAAGGAGCGCGAGGAGGCCGAGCGCAAGGCGCAGGCTTCCGGTCGCAGCAGGCTGATCATCGGTTACGTGGTCGCGGGCGCGCTCGCCCTCGTCATCCTGGTCGGGCTCGTGATCGCCCTGGCCGGCGGAGGCAGCGACAGCACGACCGATGGCGGCAGCACCGTCGCAAGCGGCGACTGCTCGCAGGCGAACACCGACTTCGGCGGGATCGTCCCCGACGGCATCGAGTGCGACAACCGCGATGGCACCCCGCCCCCGGAGGTCAAGGTCGGCGACCTGACCGCCGCCGCCAAGGCCGCCGGATGCGACCTGCAGCTCAACCTCAAGGACGAGGGCGCGACCCACCTCGATCCGAAGAAGGACGACCTCCCCGACTACGGCACCAACCCGCCGACCTCGGGCGACCACTACCCGGTACCGCTTGCCGACGGCGCCTACCTCTCGACCCCGAGCGCGGGTTACTTCGTCCACGGGCTCGAGCACGGACGGATCGAGATCCAGTACAGCTCCGACCTTCCCGAGGATGACCAGCTCGCGCTCAAGGGCGTCCTCGACGCCGACACTCCCGGCGTCGACCTCTTCCCGAACGACGACATGCCGTATGACGTGGCCGTCACCGCCTGGACGCAGCTGATGAGCTGCGACACGTTCGAGGGCGACGCCACCCTGGATGCGATCCAGGACTTCCGCGACGCCTACCGCGGCCGCGGCCCCGAAGCGATCCCGTACTAGATAACACCGACCGGATCCTCCGCTTCGCGTCCGGTCCGGTCGGCCTGCGCGGTGTTGCCGCTCGGCAGGGGCGTCAGGTCATTGGTGGCCTGTTGCAAGGTTTCTTGCAGGTGGGCCTTGACACCATGCGCGGAACTTCGGGTGGAACGCGGTGTTCCGTCCTTTGTAAGCATGCATTAACACTTCGTGTCCTTCCGCCGCCTCATCTCCTGCCTCGCCGTCGTCCTTACGGGCGCCCTGACCTGGGCCGTCGCCCCGGCGCTCTCGACCGAGCCCTACGTCCCGGCGGCAGTCGACTTCACCCAGCCGGTGCCCGACTCGGTCCAGCTCCGCCAGCCGTCCGCCCGCTCGGCAGCCGAGGCGGCTGACAAGGCCGGTTACGGCCTCGACGGGCCGGTCCTCTACCGCAGCGAACCCGTCGAGGCGCCGCACCGCTTCGATCTGGTCGGGATCGCCGGGCAGATGCACGCCTTCGAGTTCCGCGTCCGCGACGACGGCGGGGAATGGACGGACTGGGTCGAGACCGACAACGGCGACCCCGTCTACACAGGCGGCAGCGACCAGGTCCAGATCCGCAGCCGCAACGCGCCGATCGAGGGGCAGCTCCACTACGTCAACGTGAAGGGCGACACGACGTTCGCCGGCAGCCTGCTCAACGGCCTCCGCAGCACCGTCAACTCGGCGGTCGTCAGCCTCGACGCCGTGCCGACCGCGTCCGCGGACTCGCCCGAGCCGAACTTCATCACCCGGCGCGAGTGGGGCGCCAAGCAGAAGCAGGGCGGCTGCGAGCCGCGGGAGCGCCCGCAGATGGGCCGGGTCAAGGCGGGCGTCGTCCACCACACGGTCAGCACCAACGACTACTCGGAGGGCGAGGCGCCGGGCATCGTGCTCGGGATCTGCCGCTACCACCGCAACGCGAACGGCTGGAACGACATCGGCTACAACGCGCTCGTCGATCGCTTCGGCAACATCTACCAGGGCCGGGCGGGCGGGATGTCACGCCCCGTGATCGGAGCGCAGGCCGAGGGCGTGAACGCGCAGACGACCGGGGTCGCCGCGATCGGCGACTACACGCGCGAGAAGCCGTCGCAGGCGCAGCGCCGCGGCATCGTCAAATACCTGGCCTGGAAGTTCGACATCACCGGCATCCGCGCCGACGGCACGACCTGGCTGACGTCGGCGGGCGGCGAGACGCAGAAGACCCCCGCGGGCAAGCGGGTCAAGGTCAAGCCGATCTTCAACCACGGCACGACGAACTACACCGACTGCGCCGGCAAGCAGATGAACAAGCTGGTCCCGAAGATCCGCCGCGCCGTCCAGCGCCGCCTGGACAACCACTAAGCCCGCCCCACCAACCACCTGACGCCCCTGCCGAGCGGAAACACCGCGCAGGCCGACGGGACCGGACGCGAAGCGGAGGATCCCGTCGGAGTTATCGGTAGGCGGGGAAGAACCCTTCGCCGGGGTCCTTACCGGCCGACAACTCCGCGTAGGCATCCGGATCGCAGATCAGCTCGTGGGTCCGGTAGGGGAGCTCGGTATTCGCGAAGCCCCGCTTGAACTCCTCGAGGCCGTCACCCGGCTTGACGCCACCGCCGAGGTTCAGCGGCAGGCCCATCTCCTCGGCGAAGTCGGTGGCCGCGACGATCAGGTTCTTCGAGGGAGCCCGGCGACGGTGCTCGTCGGCCGTGCCCGACAGGTAGTAGTGAAGGAAGCCGTCGCTGCGCACGGCGAGGGCGGAGGCGGCGCAGTCGCCGTCCGGGCCGGTCACCGTGATCAGCCAGGTCAGCGGCGAGGCGAGCAGGGTCCGGAAATAGCCGGCGTCGAAGAAGTAGTGATCGGCTGCCTCGACCACACGCATCGTCTCCGCGTAGACGCTGAGGAATCCCGAGAGGTCACTGTCCGTCGCGGCCGCACCGGGGACCGTCGCGATCTCGTAGCCGGCCGCCTCGTTCTTGCGGATCTGCTGGCGGTCGCTCATCCGCGACTTGCGCGGCTCGGCGGGATCGGAGACGAGCACGACCGAGCGGTCGGTGGCGCCGGTGAACGCGAGGGGCTCGACGAGGCGGTCACGAACGAAGGCACTGACCAGCCCCGACGCCGAGAGGTCCACCGTCGCCGGGTCGATCGGGCCGCCCTCCACCCGGGCGCCGGGGTAGGAGTAGGGCGAGATCGCATCGAGACGATCGGTGTCGGGGATCGGGCGGACGAGCAACGGAACGAGGACCCGGCTCGTCCCGTCGTCGACGGCGAGCGTGTGGGTGACGCCCTCGGCGTCGAAGAACTCCCGGGACCTGAAGAAGGCGTCCTCCCCACCCTCCTCGACGGCGGCCGCGCCCCGGTCGGGGATCAGCTCGACCATCGCTCGCGCCAGCCGTCCGCCGAGATCCCCCAGATCTCGCAGTCGATGAGCGTCCCGTTGGGGCGGCGGATGTGCTGGGGCATGGTCCCCTCGTGCTGCCACCCCTGCCAGGTCACGGCCTTCTTGGCGGGGCCGTTGAACGAGGGGATCCGCCCGTAGACGCGATGCGCTCCGAACTCCTCGAAGGCCTTGGCGACGGTCAGCCGCTCGGCCTCCCTGCCGACACCGCGGGCGCCGGGGTTGTCGCCGATCAGGGCACCGAGCTCGGGGGCGGTCTGGCGGAAGAGTCCGTAGAGGGCCGTGAAGCCGACCGGCTCGTCGATCCCCTCGACCTCGATCGCCCATTTGCGGTCCTCGGCCTCGGGGTCGTCGTTCGAAGCGACCGCGGCGTTCGTCCACCCCTGGGCGTTCTCGGGCTCGAAGGAGGGCCGGACCTCCATCAGCGAGGAGATCGCCTCGCGGTTGTTGAACCACCGGTGGACGGCGGGCCAGTCGTCGGATCGGAACGGCCTGATCCGGACAGCGACTTCGGAGCCTCGTTCGGTCGTCATGGCGCCGGACGATACCCGGGCGCCGGGCTCATCCCGGGTCGAGGCCCTGCCCGCCGATCACCTGGGTCACCGTGCGGCCGAGGATCTTCAGGTCCACGATCGGCGAGCGATTCTCGACGTACCAGTTGTCCAGCTCGATCCGCTCGCCCCAGGTGATCCCGACGCGCCCGTTCACCTGCGCCCAGCCCGTGATGCCCGGCCGGACCGCGTGGCGGCGGTGCTGGTGGGGGTGGAAGTAGGCGAGGTGCGAGGGGATCGTCGGGCGCGGGCCGACGAGGGCCATCTCGCCGCGGAGGACGTTGACGAGGTTCGGGACCTCGTCGAGTGACGTCCGCCGCAGGACCCGCCCGACCCTGGTGACGCGCGGGTCGGCGTCGCCGACGGCCGTGCCGGCCCCGACCGGGTCGCTGCCGGCGGCCATCGTCCGCAGCTTCAGCATCTCGAACTCCCGCTCCTCCCTGCCCACGCGACGCTGGCGGTAGAGCGAGCCCCCGCGACTGTCGAGGCG